>Ga0115851_101564_pt1 | contig 12146 bp, 3 predicted proteins | sample InSIn2gowninarea_FD_83865 | JGI IMG/M metagenome (GOLD analysis project Ga0115851, IMG submission 83865)
GGTCGAGCAAGCAAGAAATTCCTTGGCCTTACCTGAGCAGAGCGAAAAAATAAGGGTGAGGAGCGAGAAGCCCACTCACCCGACCATAGAGAGGGTGAGGATCGCCTTTGGGCGATCGACCAAAGGGACGGAGTCACTCACTATTCATATGGTGAGGGATTTATCGCTCATCCATCATATGGGTGAGGGTGCGTTAGCACACTCGACTGCTAAGGAGAGGGTGCTAACGCATGGCTCGACCAACGGGCCGCCATCGATTTCTCGCTCTATTTTCCCGAAACTATTTTCCCACCCACCCCAATCCCCGGCGGAGCCGCTCACCTGATTCAGAGGGTGAGGGTGAGGAGCGTAGGGACGAACACTCTATGAAGGGGTAGGGCCCCAAAAATAGAGGAACGTAGTCGCTCGACCAGCGGGAGAGGAAGCGCAAGCAGGCGACTATAGTATATAGTGGAGAGGAAATAAGTACTTTTTATAATTGAGCAAAAGCGAGGTTTCTGCAGGGTGCGCCTGCTCCTTCTTTCCCCCGCCCGAGACGGGATCAAATCAAATGGTAGGTAGATCGATCGGCCAGGAAACCTTTCTTTAGTTCTTCGAATCTGCATCCCCGGCATTCTCGGTGAGAAGAGGGATCTTCATCATTACTGTGTAGTACGGGACATTAGCTGCTTATAGCAGCCACCATTGATCGTCCAGCCAAGTATACAACCTCTCGCCTGAGCGTCAAGTACTTACGGTGAAATAATAATGTCCCTTGCTGTCCGTCCACCCTCCTCCTTACTTAGAATAAGTAATGGCATTTCAAGTCTCTAATTCATTGTATCGAAAGCGGAATTAGATGAGGGAAACGAAAAGGGCAAACGAAACGAATAGGTAGGGGACGAGACAAAAAGCTGGCGATAGGGGAGGAAAGAAATAGGGAACAGATAAGGCGCAAACACTTCTTGTCTTGATGGGCCATCAATGAAAGAGAAATCCATCCATATAGCAGAAGGGGGGGGGGCTGGCTGTGTGGCGTATTATTTCTGTAAATCAATCAGTTCGAACGCCAAGGAGATAAGGGCGGCTTGTCCATCAAGTGGTAAAGTGATGAACGGTAATGACCGGGGAGGCAGGCCTTTTTCCTTGCCCTCAGAAGCCTCCGGACCTTATTTCTTTTGGCCTTTATTTATGAAAGGGCCTGCCCTTCTTGGTTGGCCAAGTAAACCCCTATCAATTCCATTCTATGAAAAAAGAATAAGGTTCAATTTACTTATTGGGTGGGGGGGCTAGATTGAGAGCCTGCTTGCGCATCCTCTCCTCTCCCTTATGGTCGAGCACCTAAAGGTCCTTATCAGTCGAGCAACTAAAGTTCCTGAAGGGGTGAAAAATAGAAGGGAAGGTCCTTATATTACCTGAGCTAGAAGGTAAGTAAGGGGATAGCCAGCGCTTGAATGAGATCCCTATCATGCCGTGACTATAGAAAGGACGCAATAACCCACCCGGCTCAGGTTCAGGCGCAGAGCTCAGGTACCTTCCCTGAGCTACGACGCGAACAGACAGAAGGTCCTGAAGCTCTCACTTACCAGCTAGAAGGTAAGGCCTTGACCAACCGGTAAAGGCCCGATCAACCCTTCACATTTTCACCCGGGTTGTGGATTTACCTCTAGCGAACTTCCCAAGATCAAGACTTATAGCTAGAAGGCCTTGTCTTATGGAGGGCCTAATTCACCCTGCTATTACCCTATCCTTATAAAGGAAAAAACCCCTATTGACTTATTTGATGGGGGGCCGGTCGAGAGTTCGCTTACTCACCCTGCTATTTGTCTTTTACCCGAGTTAGGCCAACCGCCATAAAGGTCCCCCGTATTGACCTACTTGGCTTGGTAAGTATTGAAATAGACTCTGAATTGACGAACGGAGAGAAACGGAGTCGCTCTAAAGACCAGAGGAAGAATTGCTCGTCCTAATCAAGTGGGGCGAGGATGCGCAAGCAGGCTCGACCAAAGGGAGAGGATGTGGCTCGACCAACGGGAGAGGATGCGTAAGCATGACTCGACTGATAAGGAGAGGATGCCCCCGGCAGGGCTCGACCAGCGGGAGAGGACCCGACAGGGGGCTCGACTGATAAGGAGAGGAATTTCTTGCTTTGGGGGGTGACTTATTTAGAGGGGCCACAAAATAAGTAAACCAAGGTCCGGAGGGCTTGCGCTTCTGAGGGCAAGGACTACCCCTTTCTTCGAATAAGAAAATACAGAGATCCTTCTCATATAGATGGGTACTTCTATCAGGCAGGAAGGCTTCCCCTAAATTCAAATCAAAATGAGAGGGAGGGCAAGAAAATAAGGAAGGCCTGGCCGCCAGCGTAACACCTACTGACCGATAACCAGCAGCTGTCTGGGAATTTCCATTCTTCGCCACGGAACGAACCACCCTTTATTGGAATAGAAGGAGTAGTAGGAAAGGGGAACTGAAGAGAAGAACCGTCCCACTTCACAAAATGTGAGGGAATTTGTGCAACTACGATCGATCTATAGTGAGTGCCTGCCCTATCTATGCAATGGATGCAACCCAATCCCCTTCCTTCTTCGCTACTCGTGATAATGAAGCGAACCATCCATAAAGGCTCTATGAGAAATATGCCTATTATGTATGGGATAAAGTCTTGTTGGTCATCGAATTCTGCAATACCTACATGCATGTCCAGCCTTATGATGATTGACCAGAATCACATATATATATATATATTGGTCCAGAGTAAGTGAAACGATCTCCGGTCTATATCGCTATAGTAGCTCCGTCGTTGATCTCTCCTCTTCCCTATAGGAACAAAAAAGAGTATGTCCAGACAACGACTATCGATTCCTATATATTCCTCTACCACTCAACCAGATCTTCTATATCAATCATCCCCGAGCAATCTCATTTATGGTCGTCGGACGGGATCGTGGTTCGTTGGCTGGTCCTTGTTCGGCAGATAATCGTTCTTATTAGGTTGGGGGCGCCTGGCTGGCCGTGCGATTGGTAATGGCACAACCGGGGAGGGGAGCATTAGCTTTTTGGGTGAGACAAGGCGCTCGCCAGAGGTAGCGCAGGGTACAGAGCCGAAGGGGGGCACTTGTGGGCGGGGGTGCCATTTGTGGGGGGCCATAGGTCCGAATCCCGTAACCTCGATTGTGAATCATCCTGTGGTGACCCACAGAGGATGATGGGAATAACAACGAAATTGGGGAACACGGACGGAATGTCAATAAATGAATTGTGCCATTATCTGTTATTTCCGGGTCTTTCCGTTGCATTCACTCACGACAAGAAAAAACCACCTGCGTCTGGTGCTTCACCTTACTTTTTGTGCACTCTTCTTTCTCTCCTTGGTCCTTCGTTCCGTCATACTCCTTCTAACTTTCCCAATTACAACGTATTCACCAACTCCAATGCTAATGCACCTTCGCTTTATCAAATCTCAGGGACATGGTCTAATCATGAGGGTAGTATTCCACCACGGTGTCGGATCCCAAGTTTTTACGGATTCCCCTTTCGTTACCGGGTCCAACCCCGGAGCCATAATGTATCAGAACGAGGAGGCCGTAGGGAAACTGCTTTTTGCTCCTTCGTCTCGAGCTTCGTGAAGAACTCCATTCTATCTCTCCCCCGTTACGAACAACAAAGTGGGGCTGCGCCCCGATTGTACACCGTTCCACGAACCTTTGTTCCTTCGCGAACGGGCCGGACTTTTCACAGGAAACGTAAACCCGCCCTTTCTCTTTCTTATGCGCTGCTTGACTACTTCATTTTCATAGGCAGAGGGAGGAAAATGAGCTTTGCTTCTCTCGGCGCTAGGCGCTCCCGAAACAAAGGTTCGCGAGAACGAGCGCGTAGCAGAAAAAAGCCCATAGCACTGCACTTGGCACGAGATGCAAAAGATAGAGCTTCGCCCATCGATGAACAGCGGATTGACTCTGTTGGCATTGCTTTGTTTTTCCCTCTTTCCCTATCGGCGAGTTCCAATCCTTTTGTTCGAAATTCATTCGTTCGTACTGAACCGCTTGCAGAATCAAATCCTGTTCCGCAAGATCCCATATTAGCTATACATCCTCCTCGCATTTATGCCGGAGACGTCGCCAGTGCTATGGGCTTTGGCTTATGTAGATCCAAAATGATGAACGGGATTGTAGCACTCTACTCGCCAATGCAGAAGGAAAGGAATAGAACGCTTCGCTCTGCCGGATGCGTCGGAGCCCGTGTAACGAGCGAGCTCTTTACCCTCACAGACGCGAAATGCCATCCCAGATTTCTATTGTTGCGTAGCAATAGAAGCCTGCTCATGCTGCTCCGGCGGCGCTTCCTCGCCCTCTCTCCGCTCTGGACAGGAGCGCTGATGGACACGGGGAGGGAGCAGGCGAAGCGTGTCGTTCGCAATGGAAGGAAAGATACCGCTACTTCGCCTCTCTGTCCCGCCGGCGCGAACACAGTGGTCTCTGACCCGAAGAAGGACCGGGAACAAATTCGAATTTGGATCCTGACATGTCGGTGGTTTTTAACCGTAGGCATCTTGCCAGGAAGTTGGTGGGCTCATCATGAATTGGGTCGGGGTGGCCGGTGGTTTCGGGATCCCGTAGAAAATGCTTCTCCTATGCCTCGGGTATTAGCCACAGCTCGTATTCATCCAGTAATTATACCCAAAGTTCATTTTTGGACCTTGTTTCTCAATATTGTTACTTTTTCACGCTGTGTCTCAGGAACTTCTTCGGTACGGTCCGGATTGCCAGCTCCCGTTCATAGTCCTGCTACGGATTCTACACGAGGAATCTTTTTATGGCGGTTCTTCCTTTTCATTACCGGCATATCTCTGATCCTCTTCTCCCAGATGAAGCAGCGGACATCGGTCCATAGAACCTATAAAAAAAAGATTGTTGTAGCGCGAAGTACTCTTTTGCACCTACGTAACTCGGCATTTCATTAGAATAAGGCCCCCCATTATGTATGTATGAAAGAATTTGGGCTGGGCTCATTGCTGGCTGGTTCTTTAAAGCCACCATTTGCCCATACATAAGGGAAGGGTCAATTTGAATATCGTTCCGGGCTTACTTATAAAGAAATAGGGGGTGGACACAACTTACCTTCATGCTCAGGTAAGTGAAAGGTCTTACCTGAGCGCGCTCTATATTCTTGATTCTATCTCTAGTTACCGAAATGATACGAGCTTCTAGGCTGCCTTACAAAGCCTTCGTAAAATCAGAGACTATTCCTTGATGCTTATTGGGTGGGGGGCGGTGGTCGAGCCCTGCCGGGGGCATCCTCTCCTTTTAGTCGAGCCTGCTTGCGCATTCAATTTACTTATTGGGTGGGGGGGCTTATGGTCGAGCACCTAAAGGTCCTTATGCAAATAGCTTTTACCCTAAGTTTTTGTGGGAATAGTGGAATAGTGTTAATGACCCAGCAGTTATAGCATGGGTGGATTCTGCACCCTAGAACTTCAAGTAGATGGATGGACGGGATGCCGGCGGGCCTCAAAGTTGAATCAAATCGGGATGTGTGCCCCCCTCCTTTCCTTTGGTTTACTATGTTAAGCGGCAAGCAGGTCCAGTACGGGTTAAACCTGTGCCTTCAATCTCTTCAGATCTCCAAATGAACCAAGGGTCGATATATCCCTGGGTTTTATAGGTCCCAAGGGGCAGGCACACTACTTTATAGCCCGCACTTATTAGGAGAAGACACGTGCCCATGTCATGTACAGGCTTAAGCTCTATGGGGTGAGCAGTTATGGGGCAGGTGCGATGCGCACCATAGATCTCTAAAGGTCCCCGATGAGATCACTGGCCATGATCTCCCTGGGTTCCAAAGGCCCAAGGACAAAAGGGCGTTACTTTATAAACCACACCAATGGGGTTGTTACACTTTCAGTGTGGAGCCTGAATGTATTATGGGGTGAGCAACTCTATGGTGGGTGCAACACGCATCATTGATCATAAACTTGATCAACGATCAAGATCTCTGGGGTCCAAAGGGAGTACGGCCCTAGGTGCGCTGCTTTATAACCCGCACCGATGGGGTTACGCCACATGGTGGGAACGCAGGGCTCGGGCAAACATGAAAGGACTACCACTTCCACCGCCGGTTAATCCTCACCATTGATCCATCTTAGGAAAACCCCCAATAAGGTAGCTTGCTACTATGGAAGAAAGTAGGGGGCCGATAGGCGCTTGCTTACCAAGTTGATCGCCTTGGATAAAGGGATGTTATCTCAAGGTATGTTATGGGGTCGTATAAAGTATTCGGCCGGGGAGAAGCCTCTAGTTCCGCCCTTCCCCCCAGACAGGTGGTTTATGGAATTTGTTGTTGAAGATCTATCTGGCTGGTATAAGTATAAAGTGGTCTGGCCGTTCTGTTAGTACGTTATTCTATGGCGTGTAATATTGCTAATTCTGTACTTAACATGTATAGGGAGGGGGCCTTTAGAGTGATGTTCGCCTTGAGTGTAACTACTTATTTTGTTTTGATTGACTTCGCGGGTGATAAATAGCTAAAGAACTAGGCAGAGGGTTTACGGGGTAAAAATAGCAGGGTTAATCAGCCCATATATTTATTACCATCGAGATAAAGTAATACTTCTTTTTTTATTTCTTTGTATACGATATTATGGTACGATCGATTAGGGTCGAATCCCATACGATGCTAAAGCATAATTACATATATAAAGAATGATAATGAAACAGCCTTGAGCTTCCCTTACCCATATGATGAGTGAGCGTTCAAACCCTATTTGGGACAGCCTTGAGCAATATATAAAACCCCAAAATGATGTCTATTTCCAACTATATCCTAACTCTGAAAGAAAGTGGATTCGGATTGCGGGCACGCCGAACTATTGTTCGGTCAGTAATAATAATTCGCTTAAATGGCTTTGAGGGAATAAATATAGGGTGTAGGGCGGGCCGGGCGAGAGTACTTTATCTACGACTACGATTTGGCTTCGTAAACCAATGAAAAAGAGGCTCTCTGCAGGCCGCTCTGGCAACTCTGCCTGTTTGATTTTACTGGTTCGCATAGTCTTGGTATGGTCTAGTCCAGTAACACTCGTATGACTGACTGTAAGGGGGTACGACAGCTGCCGAAGAAGGAGTAGCTTCTGTTTGTCCTGTGAATGCGTATGAATGGGTAAGAGTGTCCCTATTGTATGTAGCCGGATGTCTGAGTGTAGCTAAGTATGCTCCCTGCCTTCCCTTCGGTAAGACTGTTTTCTATATATCCTCAAAGAAAGGGGATAACATTCCAAGAGGAGAATCTATCCATCCAAGCAAGATTCTAATCATCCATCCGAAAATTAGGTTATAACACCTGGACAAGAGGGGTCTTAGTCTAAACTTCATTATCCCAGGTCCTCCTATCCTAATGCTGGATGTGAAGCCCAACTAACTTTCCAACCTCTTTCTTTCCCGTAGGTCGGCACTAATGAGGCGATGTAATGAAACCTTTCTCTTTTCCTCTCGTAATGCAAGTGTTTATAACCAATGAAACTGGGGATCTTGGTTAGCCATATAGCCCTTCCCTTGTTCTTGAAGCGATAAGATCTAGTTGGGTTTGGTAGAGTAACCTGCGCTGATGGGCCTTTGGGTTCCAAGCGATAGGATCTATTTCCCACCACCCACGTCCAAATGCATGCTGTATGTACCGCCTGACTATCTCACAGACCTCTCTCCTGCCTGTAGGTACTCATACGGGTTAATTGACCATCATATCCTCTTGTGTCATGTGGTATTAGAGCAATAAAACGCGGGGCTTTATTGTTTATTTAGCTCTTCCTTCCCCTTTGTCTTCACGAAGTTACCAAAGATAAGGTACCGATCTATAGCGTGCGTTAAGCTCTAATGAACGAAGGCCTAAAACTGTTAATCTGCTAGTTGCAACACCCTAAACAAATCCGTGGTATGGTTAGTGTAAAAAGAGAAAGAAGGTTTCAGGGTTTTACCGGACCCTTGACCCCGCCCCGTTATACTATAGCTTCGGGGAATAGGGAGTTCGCTTACCCCTTACCTCTTATACTGGGGAATAACTAGCTGCCAAGCTTGGTTTTAGCCCTCCACCAGGAGCTCCTAATGCTCGCTTATATAAAGTAAACTCGATCAACTAGCCAAAGAGAGGAACTGGAAACAGCTGACTCTACGCACCAAAGGGAGGCTTTTATTTGATTCCAGCCAAACGATGGTAGGCATGCATTTTGTTATATTGACAGGAATCGGGATCAAAGGTATCCATCTTCATTTGAACCATTAATTTGACTGGAAGAAATTAGATATACAATTTATATCTCTCCCTAGGTTAGCCCAACACCTGGAGCTACTAAAAATGCATGCTCACATAGAGAATGTAGCCTGGATCCACTGGCTTAGCCAAACACACTGGGCTGGGGAGTAGAGCTCACCTTCCTACAGCTAGTAGGCTGGGGTGAGGTGATAAGCCCAACCTCCTTCTATGGGCTATTACGCTATAGCTATTACCTTGGCTAATACACTCGCTTGGCTTTACCCTTCGAATCCACGTTTAGGCCCCTATAAGTGCCTTCCCAGTAGCCTCACTGGGGCTTGACCCCACGCACTTTAGCCTCCTCCTCAATCTGGGGCTCATAACCTACTGTACGCTATAGCTCTCACCTACAGCTAGTCAGTCCGCTGGGCTACCTCCTTTACGCTAGGATGCTTGGCTAAGAATCCCTCACCATATGAATAGTGAGTGACTCCGTCCCTTCGCTCGGATGGGGAGGCTATCACTCCCTTCGGTTATTGGGATTTATATACTTTATATATAGTTTGAGGAAAATGGATTACTTTGGAAGGTACCTTTAAAGGAACTTCTAGGGAATTTGATTCCATATAAAAAGCCTTTCCGATGCTTTCCCTTGAACGATGCCAGCTCCCTACGCAACCCTTCTCCTACGGAATCTTGTGCCAAGATTTGGTCTTCTTTTCTTATATACGTAATTATGCTTTTATTATGTTTATGAGAACAGAAACGATCGGAATCGAACCATAAGTCGCATAAGAGCAAGCATCCGTTGAAGCAATTGTTTTTTAACCAGAACCAATTGATCTCCAGCTAAGTGAAAGCAACAGAGCGAGCATCCTTTCCTCCTGTAGAAGCACCTGTGATTTACCTCGTTTACCGAGTCAAAGTCCCAGGTGTTGATCTCCTAGTTCGATAAGCAGTATAAGTTATGGTTTTTATATGAAATCAGTGAATGATCTAATTGATCACCCGGCATCAGTGTTAGAGGCCCGGATGCAGTAGATTCACCCGCAGCTTAGATACCTGGCTAATGACCGAAATCGTATGAGTTAATACGTTAAATAAACACTTTGTCTAATGCTCTATGGAGTTATGTTTTCTCTTTCTGCACCAAAGAAAGGGTAATCCCACGCCCGCTTGCCAGACTGCCCGTACCTTCGGGTATATTAGCAGTTCGAAGAATGGAGGCAAGTCGAAAAGGAAGGGAAGGCCGATCTGCCGGGGCGAGCTCAGGTTCGCTTATTTCTTTCCTTGGGTCGAGAAGGAAAATGAATAAGGAGTTGCTTGGGCCCTAAATAAGGAATCGAGCGTTCGTTCCTATCCATATTGTTTTCCGTATACTGCGCTTCCAGTATACCTGATTAATTCTTCTAAGGCTGACATCAACACTTGGATGGATCAACTACTGGCATGTCCGCTATGGAAGTGGGCCTGGGTGCAAGGGAATAGGAGCGGTCATAGGAATGGGGACTTGCCTTCGCCTTCGGTCTTGATCCAGGCGCGTTATATACGTTGCGGTAGTTTTTATATGGTTCAAAGGGGTTCGATTCCTCGGTGCCGTAGAGTTCAGTTATTACGGATGGAATTCTGTAAAACCTGAGCAGAGCTCCCTTAAGAGTCAGAGTAAGTCTTTCGGGTGACTATCTCTATCGAGTCAATTACTATATCGAGGAAAGGGTACAAGGAGCAATAGCGAAATGGATGGAGGGAAGGTAAGGCTGCGCCCATGGATGGAGGGAGGTCAGGCTTCGCCTTCCAACCCGTCAATAGGAGTGGGTGTGAGGTCAGGCTTCGCCTTCCAACCCGGTAAGTAAGGGTGTTAATATCCATCCTTACTCTCCCTTTGGTCGAGCAACGATATCTGTCTCTCCCGACTCTCCCTTTGGTTGGATTGTGTCTTAGGACCCATAGCCCAAAAGAGAGTAGCTTCTCGCTTCCTCACGAATGGATTGAAGGCCAAGTCCGACAAGTACGGCCGGGGCTTATGAGCAAACTGCCAAGTACGGTCGGGGATTATGCCTTACAAAATGCCTAAGACAAACCCCACTTCCACGTTGCCTGGCTTTCTTCCTTACACGTTACCTATCTGGCTTCCAGACTGTTACGCGTACCCTGGCTTTTATACTGTCTGCTTCCCTACTTACGTTCCCTCTACTTCCCTGGCTGGGGCTGTCTGGCTTTATCTCCCATTCCCCTGGCTTTGGCTCCCATTTCCCTCGGATGGCTATACCTCGGATGGCTATACCTTACGCCTGGCTGGCTTGCTTTACCTTCCCGAGTGAGGTAAGTTAGTGGCTTGTTCCTGACTGCGGACTGCTTACTTACACATTTATAGAACGTTGCCTTACACGTTGCCTGGCTCACCCTCTTCCATGTTCTTACTTCCAACCTATTCCAACCCTCTTACACCCTATTACTTCCACGTTACCCGGTTGGCCTCCTTACACGCTATCTTACACGTTACCTGGACGGCGGTATTTACCATCATACCCCGGAGAGCGGTCCTTCCCATTGTTACTCAGATGGCGGGATTTCACTGTCTTATCCGGCTGTCTTTCCCATTGTTTCCCGGATTGATCGATCGAGCGATGGATTTAGTTATGGATTTATTGATGGCGGGAAGGGAAATGCCGGGCGGGATCGAACAGTCTTGGCTGGATGGCGGTAGTGCCCAGTAGTCACCGGCTGTATTGACCATTGTTCCCCGGATGGATGGCGGTAGTGCCCAGTAGTCACCGGATTGATGCATGGATGGATCGATGGAGCGATGGAGCGATGGAGGTCCTTCCCATCGTTGTTACCCGGATGGCGGGATGCGATTGAACAGTCACCCGGCTGGCGGATCGATGCATGGATGGAGCAATGGCAATGAAAGGAATCTCAAAAGCCTATGAATGAACGAATTAGTGAATGAATCAGCGATGCTCTAATATCGTAAGTGAATGAATCAGCGATGGTGGTATAATCTCATATATAATGAATGACCAACGGATACGGCTAAAGTCGAGGGGTTGAACGTCAAGTGCCTTAGCGAACACGCCGCCCACAAGTGTTGTACGGCTAGTATGACTCTGGATGGGCAACGCCAGGTTTCATTAGTGAAATTCCCACAATTTCAAGTGTGGTACGGCTGGTCTTGCTTGCTCGTATGGTTAGATGGGCAACGCCAGGTTCTCACTCGTGAATTTCCCACTCGCCATTGTTCTACCCACCATAAGACAGCCAGGAATAAGACACGCACCATAATAAAGCTAGAATGCTGCGCCTGCTTATTGGATTGCACGACTGACTAGCTAGTAGGATAAATAAGCATCTGAGCTCTATCCACTGGCTGGGTAGTTGGACACGGGTTCGAACAAGCAAGAGGGAGGGCGAGGATTTGAGGAGTGGGAGGTCGGTGCATATGTAGTAGTAGGAGGTCGGAGTCTAATGTAGTGGGAGGTCGGAGCCTAATCAAGTAGTGGGAGGAAGGCCAGGGCTGGTGCTTCTTATTTTAGTCAGACTGAAAGGAAGGAAAGGGTGAGGGTGAGCCTGTCGAACTCTCGACCTCTGGGAGAGGTAACGTGGCCCCTCTCAAATAAGTAACTAAGAGGAGCAACTCTCTTTTGGGGCCCCTCACCAAATAAGCACCCCATACGAACCCACTCTCCCGACCAAAGAAGGGGGAGGGGCCCCAAAAGAGAGGATGCCCCCGGCAGGGTGAGGGATTTCTCGCTCATCCATCATATGGGTGAGGACCGACAGGGGCTCGACTGCCAAGGATGCGTAAGCAGGCTCGACCAACGCCTTTTAGTTACTTATTTGAGAACCCAATAAGTCAATTGAACCTTTAGGTGCTCGACCAAAAGGGAGAGGTCCGACAGGGCTCGACTGATAAGGATGCG
>Ga0115851_101566_pt1 | contig 12138 bp, 5 predicted proteins | sample InSIn2gowninarea_FD_83865 | JGI IMG/M metagenome (GOLD analysis project Ga0115851, IMG submission 83865)
TGTCAACAGATCCAAACTCTGCCAAGCCTGAGAATGTCTCACAATGTTAAAGACATAAATCATGCCCAGTTTGCTGATGATACATTATTGCTTGGAGGAGCTAGCATAAATTTTGCTAGAACCTTCAAGAAGGAGCTAGACATTTATAGGGAGGTTTCAGGCAACAAGGTTAACTATCTAAAAAGCAAGATCTATGGCTGGAATTGCTCGATCAAAGATTTGACAGACATAGCAAGGCTATTAGAGATGGAAAGAACCCTAACCTGGGAGTCATTTAAGTATCTTGGGATCCTAATCTTCAAATCAAATCCTAAAGTAGCTCAATGGATGCCCCTGCTAGACAAGCTAAAACTTAGAATACAAGCTTGGAGAGCCTCATGGTTGAATAATGATGGGAAGGTAATCCTAATGAAATCTGTTCTCATAAGTCTACCTTTATATCATAATTCTATTCTACTTGCCCCTAAAACCTTTATTAGTAAATTGGATGGTCTTTTGAGAAGATTTTTGTGGGGGGTTAGGGGGGGTGGGAAGAGAATAATGAAAGAAGGCTCCATTTAGTAAACTGGGACACTCTTAAGAAGCCATTCTTGGAAGGAGGTCTCAAAATGCATGATCTGGTAGCCCAAAATCTTTCTCTAGGCTCCAAGCTCCTTTGGAACATTGTTTCTGAGAATCCTAGTTAGAGCAAGAGAGTTCTGTGGAAAAAATATTTTCATGGGCAGCACTTGAGGTGTTTGGACCAACCTCCAAGAATAAGCAAAGGATCACCAGTATTCAAACTCTATCTCACATTTATGGAGCATTTTAGTCACAAGCTATACTAGATCCCAGGTAATGGGAAAAAAATAAGAATTTGGGAAGATTCGATCCTCAGAGATCAACCCTTGAATCAAGTGGAAGAACTTGTAACTATCAGAGTTTGTCTTCAAGCCAGCAATCTAAAAACCCCTTGGGACATCTCTAATTGGACTAATGATGCAGGAAGTCTTTGGGATGGTCAGAATCTGGGGGAGGTCCCTCAATGGCTGGATGGTGAAGCCACTTTATTGCTAGATTTGCTCCAAGGAAAACCTCCTTTAAAGGTCTCTTCTAAGGACAAAAGAGAGTGGGACTCACTTTTAGGCTCATTGTCAGCAGTAAAAGGTTATAAAAGTATGATGGTTGTCCCAAACATTCCCTCGGAGCCAAATCAATGGAAGTTCATTTCGTCTTTTCCTTCTCTTCCCAAAATTGACTTCTTTCGCTGGAGATTGGCACATAAAAGTATCCTCACTAGAGATAACCTGAGAAGACATGGAATGGAAGGACCCTCCAGGTGCCCTCTCTGTGTTTCGGATGAAGAAACAGCTAATCATCTGTTGTTAATGTGCCCCCTTGCTCAAGAAGTTTGGAGGGGTGTCCTGATGTTAGGACCTGACAAAATAGAGCTTCCCAGAAATATTCTAGACCTGCTAAGAAATTGGGCCAAGTTATCCCTGTTATGTCTCTCCAAAAAAGGCCTTCTCAGGACTGGTTGGATGCGGATTTCCAAATTCACATGTTGGAAATTATGGCTGGAGAGGAACAACAGAATTTTCATGGAGGAGAGTGGTAATCCTATTAGAATTATCACTAAAATCAAAGCTCTGTTGGGTGAGGCCTTTGAAGCTAAACCTGCTATAAGAAATGGTATGATTCTGGACAGTGAGGAAGATCAATGGCTAAAAGAGCTAGTTCCAAACCATCAGGATAGATCCATTTCTCTTGCAAAAGCCTTTTCTCATTGGGAAATTCTTCTGGAAGAATAGGAATTCATTAAATGGAGACTAGCTCTGGATGATCACTGCCTTTTCTTTGATGGGGCCTCTAAAGGTAACCCAGGAGCAACGGGTAGCGGTGGAGTTATCTTGAGTCTTGGAGGCTCAACTAAGCTGCGTTTTGCATGGGGTTTGGGCCATGAATCGAACAACAGAGTGGAGGCTCTTGCTCTGTGGCAGGGTCTAAATCTGGTCATCAAGAGTAATTTCCTATCCATCTCAGTCTTTGGAGACTTTAGACTAATTATCCCTACTATGAATTCTCAAAAGAACCCTTCTCAGGTACAATTAGCCTCCACACTAAAAAAAATCAAACTAGTTTTGCCCAAGTTTCACAAAATCAGTTTCTTTCATATTTTGAGGAAGTGAAACTCACAGGCGGACTTGGAAGCCAATCTAGACTCTCTCTAGAGCAGGGGATCACTGTTAGTAAATGATATTGAATCAAACTACAACATTCCATAATTCTGGAGAAGACTAGGCCTCTATTCCTTTGAGCAATCCTTTGTTTCAAATTACTCTCTAATACCCAGAGCTTCGGGACCAGACGAAAATGAGTTGGCTGCTATTAAGAAACTTGGACTCATCTACAAGGAAAAAATTAGAACGCAACCCCATCATTTTCGCTCTCTGCTCTCTGTTGGAATTCATTGTTGTGTCTTTCTGCAATCAGTTGGGTACGTGTTGGGGGGGTTCACGAGGGCTACATCAAGGCTAGTTTAGATAACAGAAAAGCCTCTGTTGCAATTTATGATGAAATGGTAAGTAATGCTGGCAATGTTGACACCTCACTTGGCAAACTTGAGCACAAAGTAAGAATCGACCAGACAAACCAAAAGAAAACAAGAAATGATCTATTGGAAGACCTAGCAATGAATGTACAGTGCAATGGGTCTCCTCTCTATAAGCTAGGAAGCAGAGCTAAGATGTGGCAAGCAAATGCAGCAAAAAAAAAAAGAAGAAAAAGATGCTACTCTGAAACTAGATCAAGCGCATATTCAAGCCATTATTTGCAAACACAATGTAATCCCATCAATGTACTTATCACAAGCTAAATGTACTCTCCTCGCCTCCTATCAAAATGAAAGCAAAATATGGAACAATAAAACATAGAGTAGCCCTATTAAATCCCTTGGCAACTATTTTGTCGAATCTTAAATAAAATCTAGCCGTTATTGTAAAAAAAAAAAATACATTATAATTAACATTTTCTTTTGTAATCTTGGTAGGAGTACATCTTCATCATTGTTAGATTTTGATGAATTCAGGTGAAAGGGCTATTTTTTCTATAAGTTAGACCATTCCCATTACTAAACAACAATAATTAACAAATAAAAATTAGTTCCACACATTTTTAAAATATTTTAAAAAACTTTTTCTGTGAACAAATTGCCTTTGTCTCCCATTTTATAAAGAAGTGAACAAATTGCCTTTGTCTTCCATTTTATAAAGAAGTGGTGCAGATCAAAACCTTCCCCTTAAGAGTGTTTTTTTTATTACAAATGATAATTATGTTAAAGATACACTAAATACAAATATTTACTCATATAAGTAAAATTATATAATTATTTTATTCATATAAAATTATAAAAACATGAATTTACTTATAATCACATTATAATTAACATTTTTTTTTGTAAGCTTGGTAGGACTACATCTTCATCATTGTCAGATTTTGATGAATTCACGTGAAAGAGTTATTTTGTCTATAAGTTAGACTACGCCCATTACTAAACAACAATAATTATCAACTAAAAATTATTTCCACACCTTTTAAAAATATTTTTAAAAACTTTTTCTGTGAACAAATTGCCTTTGTCTCCCATTTTAGAAAGAAGTGAACAAATTACCGTTGTCTCCCATTTTATAAAGAAGTGGTGTGAAGCAAAACCTTCCCCTTAAGAGCGTTTTTTAATTACAAATGATAATTATGTTAAAGATACACTAAATACAAATATTTATTCATATAAGTAAAATTATATAGTTATTTTATTCATATAAATTTATCAAAATATGGATTTACTTATAATAACATGATAATTAACATGTTTTTTTTGTAAGCTGGTAGGACTACATCTTGCCTTTGTCTCCCATTTTATAAAGAAGTGGTGAAGAACAAAACCTTCCCCTTAAGAGTGTTTTTTAATTACAAATGATAATTATGTTAAAGATACACTAAATACAAATATTTATTCATATAAGTAAAATTATATAATTATTTTATTCATATAAATTTATAAAATTATGAATTTACTTGTAATAACATTATAATTAACATAGTTTTTTTGTAAGCTTGGTAGGACTACATCTTCATCATGTCCAACTTCTCATCCCAATGGAGGGATAGCACAAGATTTGAACCCATGACTTCTGATTTGACGAGACTTCATTTCCACAACCATTGCCAATTGAGCTACCCCAAGTGGACAACATTATAATTAATATGTTTGAAGTATAATTATATTGATAAATATGTTAAAGTAGATTTCCGTATATTTGAAATTAAGATGGATTTTTCTTTCATTATATAATTTTTGTTATTAATATTAAAAAAGTTACATGTCAACTCTATATTAAAAAATGAATGAATTGTAAATCTCTCAAAAAAAATAATTTATTTCAATCTATATATACATATGTGTGTGTGTGTGTGTGTGTGAATTCTATCTCTTTATACATAAAATCTATATTAAATTTTTTGTATTTACAATTCACATTCTACACATTAAAATGTTAATACATGTCCCAATCATATTTGGAAGTAGAAAACATATATGCATAGAACTCTTCTATATAAAATTGTTTTTGTTATATATACATATAATTGAAATTGAAATATTTTATTTATGATTGGCATTTTACACTTTGTTAATGCATGCCTCAATTATATTTAGAAGTAGAAAACATATATGCATAGGATTGTTTCTTTAAAAAAAAAATGTTATAAATATTTTTTTAAATGTTTATATGTATGTGTGTGTGTGTGTTACATTTCAACTCTATATTAAAAAATGAATTAATTATAAATTTCCTTTAAAAACTTATTAATAGGATAAGTTGTTACTTGAAATGATTATTTAAATATAGCCATTACTTGAAATTAGGGTCCCTACATTGCTCTCTATTTAAGCATTTTCCATGATAAACCACACTTGTTGGTTCGAAAAGTGTCGGCCAAAAAATTCTCTAATGTGATTTCTAACAAAAGGCTTTTCTTAATTCATTATAGATCAGAGAAGCTTGAATTCAGAAATTACTAGCCTATACAGATGGACCATTGTTATTAAAGAATAATAATTTTCTCTTTATTTATATAATATATATAAAATCCGTATTAAACTTTTTAACTAGTAAATATATATTTATTTTGTTTTATATAGTATATATAGTTGACATTGAAATATTTTATTTATGATTCACATTCTATACATTAAAATACTAATACATGCCCTACTTATTTTTGGCAGTAGAAAACATACATTTATAAAACTCTCTATATATAAATAATAATAATTATTAGTATAAATCTTTTTAAATTGTTATATCTATCTATCTATCTATATATCTATATATATATATATATATATATATATATATATATATATATATATATATATATATGTGGCCTGGTGTATGTATTCAAATTTTTTTTTCTTTTCTAAGAGTGTCTCTTCATCTCACATAAACAAGTTAAGGGCCCAAGACCAAAGACATTTGGTAGGAGTGACAACTTGCCCCCTTACAGACCACAGCAGGTTATTCCAAGTGCCGTGGTTTTCCTTGAATAACAATGATGAATTATCCATGAGTTAAGGGTTGAAGACCAGAGGCATTTGGTAGGAGTGAAAGCCTGCACCCTTACGAACCACCAATAGGTTATTCCAGGTGGCATTGTTTTCCTTGAATAACAGTGATGAGTCAGCCTGCTTTCACAGATAACAACTAGGTTATTCCAGGTGCCATGGTTTTCCTTGAATAACGGTGATGAGTGAACTTGCTTTCCCCGATAACACCCAGAGATGTTTATTTTCACTGTTGGTTTGACAATTGAGTTATGATAGGTTTTCCCACCATAAGAAAAAAAATATTTAAATGTTACTAGTCAACTCCATATTAAAAAATGAATGAATTACAAATTTCCCTAAAGAATCTACTAATGGAACAAGAATTCTCTATCTTTATATATAATTCATATTAATTTATTATTATTATTATTTAAATGTCATATATGAACTCCACATTAAGAATACAATAAATTACACATATCCTTTACGATGAAAAATGAAAACATCATATATTTTTCAATTTAAATTAATTTTGTTTTGCTTTATATAAATTTGATATAAAACTATGTCATTTAATATAAACATTAAAATATTTATTTGTGGCTAATAGTAAAATGTTTTTTGTTATTAGTATATTTTTACTCTAACTATTACATGCCAACTAAACATAAAATGAATTTCTTGTAATATCAATTATATTATTTTTACATGGCATTTGTCAACTCAATATTAAGTATTGAACAAATTACATATCTCTTTCATATTAAAAAGTAAATTTATGGCAAGGATTGATCTTTTTTGTTATTATTGTTTTTTAATTTGTTATTACTAAGCATTATTTTATTATTTTTATATGTAACATTACGTGAAAACATCTCCCTCATACTGGGTTGTAGAGCACCTATTGGCACGACCATATTTAGTTGAATGATTAGATGAAGATGTAGATTATCCATAATATTCTCTATTATCAACTATTACACCGTATTAGTCTACATATATGTCAAACTTTTCAAATATCAAAAGGCCTCTAGATTCCACTATTTATTATGGTGGCAACATCTTGATAATCTTTATGGTCTTAGAGAAAAATATTCATCTCTTTGTCAAATTGAAGTTATAAACAAGTATGTCAACATCCTCTTATTTTAGGTAGTCAATGTAGTAATCATTTATATTTCAACCCTTTCTTTTTCCTCATTCCATTTATTTGTTTCTCAACTACTAGCTTTGGCCTGTACACACCATTGAATTAGAGTGCAATTACTTGTAGCTCTAGCTCTTTGGCATACCAATGTACGTCAACTAATGTAGCATCTTCATTTTCTTTAATGACCTATATAACCTTGGTAACCCAAAGAGGATAACCATGTGGATATCTAGCCATTAACACTGCAATCATGCTACTCTCGTTAATATCCTGTAAAAATTCCCTATAAAGGTCCTCCATGCCTTCACATTGTGCACATGACCTTCTAGAATCAATAAATATTTCTATGTCCTCTACTTGTGAAGACTCAATAATAGATTGAGATTCTTGTTGTTCAACAATGTTTCTTTCCTCATACTCATTTGGCATATTGTGTGGCCAATTAAATCAAATCTAAAAAAATGCATCTCCATTTCTTGGGCTTGGAATTATGTCATTTTGACCATTGAAGAAAGATAACCACAAAACATAATCGACAACTTCAAAGTAATCATATATATCTTTGATAGATTTTTTTTAATTATTTCCAAGCATTTAGAATAATTTACATCTCTATTATGCCTTCGTGCATTATGGATTTCAATAACTGATTGCAAATAAGAATAACTTTAATACAAATGTTAGATGATCTAGAAATGAACTTCAAAAATGTTAAAATTGAAGGCCCCCATTCACTCAAAATACACCTATTATTATACTAGTAACATATTATATGGATGTAGGCACAACGAGTAAATCTTGCACCTACAATACTAAAGTCACATAGTGGATTTTATACTTCTATGATCTTAATTATATATCCTAAACACACACATAATCAAGCATAAAATCATGTCACATGGCAATTTTCTTCCTTCATCTTCCACACTCTTCCCAATTTATATCATTCACAACCATTATGTTATCAACCTGGTGATTGAATGCTCCCACTTACCATGGCATGGGTCCATTTGTTGTAACTAGCATATGGGTCATTGAAACAAGCATTGAAAGTCCATATTCATAGCTACATGGAAGTGTGATATAACTCTATCCATCTCCCTAAATTTTGACATTAGGGTATTCTAGCCCCCAAACCTCATCTTAAACTGTAGATTGATCCCATCCATTTGGAAGGCACACTAACCCCAAGCATCTAGGAAAGTTGGAACAACACCTTTATTAAGCACTCACCCCTAAGCACTAAAGTCCACAATGACAACTCCAACAAGTATAACTCTGACCATATCCTATACTTTCAGGATCCTTAGAGATAAAATAACAATTGGTATCGCATTAGTGATTGAGTTTGTCCCCAACCAATAAAATGTTGCTTATATATAGATCTTCCTTTCCTGGGTTTAGGCTCCCACAAGATCTTCAATAAACCAATCCTTGAGGCCAATGGATTGGCTCTCATGCCCAACTCCCACTCACATCATAAAACCAAAGTGTAACATACCCAAAACACCTCCCTTTGTTTTCTAGCTACCTCAACCAATATTTGTCCTTCATTCTCAAATTTGGGCAATCTGAGGTATGAATATATTTAAATTTAATTATTCCATGGATGACTATTACAAATACATATATATACCAAATCAACCCTTGTAGTGGAAAAAACATCCATGCATAACCATTACCCAAATTGATCTAATCAATACTTAACCACATGAATGATTTACAAAAGCATTATTACCCAATGTATACAATTAGTCATTTCTAGCACATAACTCTAATAATAGTAACTTGTTACATGGAGGAACATAACAACATACTTTTAAATCATTCTCATATAGATAACTACAATTTCCTTCTCATTCTAGCATTATCTTTGTTACCCACATTTGTCATTACAATCCATCCTTGGCTTGTGTATCTTCTTGATACCCACTATGCCAACTTTACAACTTTGATATAGTTGAAACTTAGTTTACATAATGGAGATAGAAATATTCCCTTTGTCACATGAGATGATCATAACAAAAAAAATTGACCATACACATAGACATCGTTTGCATAGTCCATAACCCATCATGTGATGAAATCATCCAAAACTTGGATTTCCCTAATACAAACGCATATAGTCCTAAACCTGGCAATAACCAAAAACAATAATTCATAATATGTAAAGAAAAAATAACCATATTAGTTATTTATTTAGTGGTGAATTTACTAGCTATAGTTCTTAAACAGAATCATAACCTTTTCTACATCATAATCAGGATTATCACTCACATGTATGCACTCTTGGTACTCAACCCACTCTTAAACATTGTAGGTACCTCTTCCTTCTAACACAACATTATACAAATGCTCCCCTTTACTAAACAACCCCTTGGAAATATATTTACTATTCTTGTGCAAGAAGAGTAATGCAACACCCATTGTTAAAATTGTTAGTAGGGTTAGCAATAAAGAAAACTTTGTCCTCCAATCCATGGCTCACAATTGTGCCATAGCTTGGCGAACTAACAATAAATTCCCCCCATATCTTTAGCAATGCACCGAATCGATGAAAGGTACAACAAAAAAACATTATGCTCCAACATTTCTATAGCTCATCATAGAATCTCACACTTGTGGAATTTGCTTCATCTTAAGACATCCACTCAACTTCATACACCTATCCTCTCCTAACTCCCTAGCATACCTAGATCAATGAATGAACAAATGAATAACATTTTTAAAATATTGATTGAATTCTCTTCCTAAAGAGTTTACATAGAGACCAATTCCCCATTAAGAGTTTGAAAAAACACCATAAAAACATAAGAAAAAAGAGTGACAATAATTAAGAAAAAGACACTTCAAAACTCACCTTACTTCCCCTCTCAATGGTTCATTGGCCCCATGATCCTCCCATAAATATTATCCCAAGTGCACCTTATAATATCATTATCATAATATAATTTAAATAAAACTCAAAGTGAAAACTACCAGATGCTTCACATGCTTACTATTCCACTTTAGCATGTTATTATATCATTATTATAATATAATTTAAATAAAACTCATTATTCCCACTTCGAAACTCACCATTACCACTTTAATGGGGCCTAGTTAACATTTATTCAACTTAATTTATCACTATAATTTCTATATCATATATGTTATTACTTTGGAAAGGGAAAAAAAAAATTGCTCTTAAAAGTTTTAGATCTAATGATAAGTTTTGCAATGCATTTTATTATTTTTAAGTATACTATTTTACAGTACCATTAGTTACAACTCATATTTAAGCCTCATGATATGTAACAAGATTGATTTAGAATTGACATACCCATTGTAATTAAAAATTTGTATGCCTTCAACTCATGATACTTGTAATGGTTAATTGCATAGGATCACTAGCTAACGAATAATCATAAAGCTGCATTACAGATATTTTTGGCAATGAAGTAAAATTACTACATAAAAATTGTACTTTGGGAGTGGACCATAAATATGTATTAATAAAGGTGGGAAGGTTCATAGAGTTGTATATTAATATTATAATAATGGATAGGCATGGAGATATAATATTTAACTTTGAAATTGATTTGATTTGCACTTAAAATAATTTAGGTTAGTTATGTGACAAGTGCTTTGCATATTATAAATAATATATGATTAATTGTTATAATTTACAATTTTTAATATATATCTATATATATTAAAATTAATTATTATTAGTTGATAATTATTATTAATTATTGTTGTTATGCTTAGTTATTTTAACGCATTAATATAATGAGCATATAAAAAATAATATTATTATATAATTAATAGTCATCGTATATATTGTTTTAGAGTAACTATTATATTTATTTTTTCGCAGAAAAAATCATATTCTTTTATTCAAGTTGAATACCAAGTACAATTTGTAAGTGCATTCTACACAATGAAAAGAAGCAATACTCAAAATAAGGTTGTTGAAAGTCTTGATTAGATAGATACTGTTCTAGACATCATAAAATAAAAACATTGCTTGATAAAAGCTCAAAAAACTATGAGACCATAGACTTCTCGAATGTTGACTTTTTCTCATATCAAGAGATTATGCAATCATTTAACAGACCTTGTATCATAGATTCATAGGGCCCTTCATGCACAACCAATGACTATGTTCATGTTATCAAAGGTAGACCCTCCTTTGATAAAGTATCAACCCATTCATTACGTTCCAGACATATATATTGGTAACTTACCTGCTAAAAGGTATCATAAATTCCCTTAACTTGATTTGCCAACACTAATAAATTGGTGTTTTGCACATGAGAAATATTCTTCATCTAATTAATATGAAGTAGAGAATCACCCATGATCTGTAACTGATGAATAACCTTTGTGTTAGTAAAGTTTACGAGATAAATAAGTGTTAAGAATTTAAGTCAATTATTTGATCCATGCCCAACATTCATTTTAAAGGAGAAAACGTAATGATTGGAGACATAAACTTCAAAGTCCAATTCAAAACTATTGTCATTTCCTTGGCATGCTCCATCAATAACCACCTACGGAAGACTTTGATCAATAACCAACAAACCTCGCTACTTTGCACTTGTAATTTTTGGTTGTTTGTTATGAATTGAAAAGTGATCTTACCCTTGACACAACCACTTCAGGATGAATGAGTCTACCTTCAAAAGTGGCATAATTTCGAGAAGCCAAATGCACCAACACACGAGGATGGGAAGTGATCTTAATGTTTTTAATTATCACCTACTAATCATTCTTGAAAACAGATATCCACTCTTTCCTTTCCCCGAGGCCCCAAAATTGAAAAACTTGGACCACCTCCACCCAAGCAATCTTTTTGAAATTGCAATGAGTAGAAATATTTTGAATATCATGAGAATTTTCCTTGCATAAGAAGCACAAATGAAGACCATTCGTGTTTCTTTTTTCTAGAACATCCCATGTTAGCAATTTTAAGCCACATCAGCACAACACTTTCCATGGGGGGCTTTAATTTCCACATGAGCTTACACCATCAAAAAAGGATTGGGACTCTGTCTATAATTAAGGCATGATAACCTTTCTACACACTATAATATTCACCTGAGGAGTTGTACACCCAAACAAGCTCATATCATTTATTTGAAATTATAACATGGACATTTTCCAAAGCTTGAAGGAACCTCTCCCACCTTGATTTCTAGTCCACGGGAAGATCCAAATGATCAATAGTTAACCAACCTTAGAGCCAAATAGTAGTGGATTCAAGGTCCGCTACTTTGGAAAGCATAGTCTGTCTTCTCTACTAGAGAAACAAGGTTATATCATTAGAAAGAAAAATAACAAAGTAGCATATCAAATGGGAACTATACCGAGTTCTTAGTATTTAAAAGTTGCAAAAAATCATTCGATTTTGAAAAGCGTC
>Ga0115851_101567_pt1 | contig 12137 bp, 14 predicted proteins | sample InSIn2gowninarea_FD_83865 | JGI IMG/M metagenome (GOLD analysis project Ga0115851, IMG submission 83865)
ACTTAGTTTAATTATTGAACTTTGAAAGGTATGAACCGACTTTGACATTTGAACAAGAGGGTTTTGATGATGAAAAAACTTTTATACTTCCAATTCTTAGTCTTCTTAGCTATATATAACCCCGGTGACACTATGATAGCTCCACCCAAAAGCTTTTCCAATTTTTCACATATCGCTCTTAACGAATGAGATTAGAAAAAGAAAAGGTAAAGGAAAAGGAAAAACTACCAAATGAAGGTGAAATTTGTCTCAAATTCATGATGAAAATCATCACAAATTGCACTCCATATGAAAGCTCATATGGTGTTGGCAACTCAAATGAGACCGAAATTCATGTAAATGAAATGAATTTTGGTGATGGTGATGGTGATGGTGGTGGTTAATGTCTACTGAGACCAAATTGGTCTATCGGACCTACAATTTTCTTAATTGTTAATTATCTGGCTCCTCGTCTTTCTTGGCGAGATTGATGTTGTAGCTTTCTTTTTTTTCTCTACGGTCTTCCAACTTCCTTTATCTTGCATCTCCTTCATCTCTTCTTGTTCATGGGACCTTGATGTCTTAGCTTTGCGATCTATTGTGCTCGTTCTTTTGAAGTTAGTCGGAGAAGAAGTTTGGTCTAGGAGATCTCCTTTGCTGTTAAATGAAGATTTATTTAGTGCGGTATTTGAATCCTCATAACTGTTGATTTGTTGGGCAGGGCTTTCTCCTTTCTTGTCTTGAGAGTTGTTTCTTTATTCCCTGAATTCTTGTGATTTAGAGTTTTCTCTAGAATATTCTTCTTTGATGACAGTGTAGTGTTCTTTTTGTGCTCCTTCCCACCATGTAGATCTGTGGTGGTTTTTTCTAGCAAAATTTTTCTCAGAGGCTTTTGGGCAGTTTTTGGCTAGATGCCCTGTCTCAAAGTAGGATCGACATCTGAAGAGGACACTTTCATAATCAAGTTTCTGGTTCCACGCATAGTCTTTACTTGTTAGGTTTATTTCAGTTGGGAATCTAGCGTTGATGTCCATTTCCACACAGATACGTGCATAGGTGGTTCTGGCATATTCCTCTGTTTTTCGGCACCTGCAGTAAAATTTCCCAATTGCATTTCCGATGGCTTTTAGTGAGGAGAGATTCCAGAGATGCAAGGGTAGGCTTGACAATCTCACCAAACTCGTGCTGAGGTTGTCACTGCTGTAGAGGGATCGAATGATGGGTTCCATGGCTTCATGAATAGGCCTGATTTTTCCCAAAACCAAGGGCTGGAATCTAGAATACATTGTCTTCTTTTAGGATTTTCAAAATCTACTATAAAGAAACCCCTAGCACAGGGGTAGATATTAATTTCATCAGAAATGACAGGCTTCCATACCTCCGAGATCCAATTGTGGAGTGTTGTAAGCCGCAGCCAAAAACCATTGAACTCACAGATTATGGCACTTTCGGAAAACTTCAAAGCTTCATCGAGTGAGGCCTGGACCACTTGGATAGTGGGAGCTGGGGCTTCACTGATGATATGGGTAGTAGCTTGCCCTCTAGAGGCGGATAAGCCACCAGCGATTTTTGCGAAGCTGGGAGCCATATTTTACTTGCCCATAGAACCCAGGCGCAAAAAAATAAGGTAGAAGATAAGATTAGATCTAGATATTGCCGCAGAAGATTAGATCTAGAACCTAGCCGCCTAGATCTAGATCTAGCCGCAAAAAATTAGATCTAAAACCTAGTTGTGAAGGGAAATGGAATTACCTTCAAAAATACAACTGGACCTACAAAGCATCAGGTAGTGGTTTGCACGTTGGATCAGATCTTGCGGTAGAAGTACACCGGGAAAATGAATGGTTGTCGATGAGGAATATGAGGAAGGCCTAGTTGGCCCATCTAGTGCACATGTAAAAGTCCCCGCAGATAATTTTTTAGTTTCGTTGATGTGAGATATTCTTTGTAAGTTGTTAAATCAATAAATCAATAAGACTCAGGAACAGTCATTATGTTTTGCTGCAATCACACCTTATGGTGTAGACATACTGTCATACCTATACATACTAGAACCAATTCATTAAAAATCTTATTAGGTTGAAGAATATTGCTTATTTTTGGGAAGTTTGTTTTCTTCGATAAAGTAAAAGCAGTACTTTATATTATTTTGGAAGAAACTTTGCATATACATATTGCATCCAAAATCTCTGATAATCTGGTCGGAGGATTCTTGGAAAAGAAACATTAAAAATAGCACTATACTGGTCTGAGGAGAGACTGACAAACTTGATTCTGTCGATGATCTCAGAAAATATGGACTATAACAGATCAGAATTCATCCCCATAATGCCTATTTTTCCCTCTATACCTAATGAATATTTAGGGCTTTAAGCTACGAATGTAATTTAACACAAAAGTCACTGATACTCCACTAAGTTGAATAAATTGTCCAGAATTTCCAAGTCTGAAAGCAGGTTGGACTAACCCTGGTATCTCTGGTTATTGATTATGTGGACTAACAGTTACTCTGGGAACATGGACTAACCGCTCAAGGTTTAAGAATTTTGATGCCTATGAGTTTTCGTGTAATGATAAACTCAACATGATATCATAGTCTTGGCCCAAATTGGTTTCACCTGATCATGTCAAAGAAAAGTGTTGGACTAATAACCTATTTCTAGGAATTCATCACACAGACTAACGGCCATCCTTTCACTCTCTTATCAATTGTATCAGGAACCATATGCTTAGCATTACGCAACTGCTGGTTGAACAGTGCTTCTTGTTCTTTGATGCATCTTATATCCTGCTGAATTATAGAAAAGGCCTGAGAAGATCTCAATGGCCTTAACTTGGCTAGATGCCTCACTACTGTCCAGTTCCTGACGATGGAACTGATTCTCACTATTAGTCTACACTAAAATTTTATCGTTTCAGTGAAAGAATCATTTTTTTCAGCATCAGTCAATTTTATCACCAAAAGCTTTAGGGATGAAATCTTGTTTCTGAATGGAACTAGCATGGGAGTTTCTGATAGCAGATTACGCTCTGATTGGAAGTTGAAAGAGCGATCTGAAGAAGCAAATAAAAAGGATTCTTCATGACCTGATTCATTTCCTGATCTCCTCTCTTGTCTCCCCAGATTTTCCATTTCTTGGACTAAATCGTCTCATTTCGAGAGGATGACCTGATTCATATTTTTATGTCAATTGACTCTTTCAGAATATTGTCTTTCCTCAAATTTGAGATGGCGCAGGGGAGATTCTAGGGCCTTCATTGGCCCATTTCCTCTTTTCAATGATTTCCGACTCTAGATACTGATTTCTAGGCATTTTCTTCGGTGGAAAATAAACAGGGTGGGTCCAGGAGGAAAGAAAACTGAGGTTCACCAGAGTCCTCAGAGTCTACAATACATTCTGGCCCGGTTTTGATTTAGACTCCATAATACCAAATGGATCACCTAAAAGACAAGATCTTTGCTCTCTTTGCTCCCGAAATAAACCTCAGAAGGAAAATAACAGATTAACAAAGATGGTCATATTAACAGAAATGTCAAATCATCAGTTAAGGCAACCTTGCCAGAGATAACATTAACTACAACTGACCAAGTAGGATTAATAATAAAGTAAAGGTGGAAACTGAGAAAGAAACTTGTATATATGTTATAAACTAAGAGCTCTAGGAAACACCTTTAAATAGTACAGAGAAATACTGTAACACAAGGTCTGAAATCTCCTAGTTGAGGAGAGCCAAAGTCTATAAATGCAATACAAAATGAACCAAAATCCCCCGTCCTTAAAGAGATAAGGAAATATAACAAAAGATAACAGACCTGGAATCTCACAGAAGATCAAGTCAAAGGAGGCCAGCAACAAGATATCCTAGGTTGTGATATCCAGTTCTCCCTGTGACAAACACCATATTTTTTTACAAACCAATGAAAATGGGTATCTCGAGGAACACATTGTTCTAGTGTTTTGGAGTAAAGAACCTTATTCATTAGTAAAAGTTTCTATATTCAATCTCCAAGCTGCTTATACATACAATATGACAACATATTCTTATAAAAACAACGAAAATGGATGAAAATGGATGCGGTTTTCTCTGTTTGATTCAGAAATAAAAATGGGTATGTTGTTAAACATTTTAGGTTCGTGGTTATTTTGTTAAACATTTAGGTTTGTGGTTATTTTGTTAAACATTTAGGTTTGTGGTTTTTATTAAGGATTCTTGTCCATTAGTAAAAGAAATTTTTTTGGTTTGATTATCTAAGTAGTGTATCTGGATATTGGCACGAGTAAAAAATCAGAAAAAATTTTAATAATGGGGAAAAAATCATTAGGTACAAAAATATTCATTTTTTTTCAATTTTTTTAATATCTAAACCATCTACAACATAAAATAAATACATTGACACATAAATATCATAAAAGAACTAATATATAAGATGTTTAATATCATTTCTAGTGCTAAAATCACACATATTAGTGAATCAATTCCTAAATAGTAAGTACTCACTCATGAGTCCCAACTCAACCTCAAAATATCCACAAAAAATATAATAATGTATCTCATATCATGACTCATAATGTCATATACAATGAAATGAACCAAATAACTAAAGTCTAATACCACTGATTTCCTTTGCCCCTCTAGATGTAGATGTCGGTGGACTTGACAGGCTGCAATAGACTATGGACTCTGCTGTGCTCTAGAAGCTGAAGAACTAAGAGCTATAGGAGGTAGACCATGTCCTCTACCTGTGACAGTGATAACTTGGGTCACCTCCTCCTCCTCAAAAAAAATAAAATAATAATAATAATAATTATAATAATTTTTTATTTTTTTTCCACTATTTTTTCCCAAAAAATTGGGCAAAAAAATAAATTCTGAGTACTAAGAAAGATTTTATCTTTTTGTTGAAAATACGGTGATTATACAATAATATAGTGATTTAACAAAACTAATTTATACATCACCAAAACACCATATTATTTTACAAAATCAACAAAAGTGAATACATTATTGAAGCTTTTGGTCTAAACTTTTGGTTAAAGATCCGCATCCTATTTAAAGGCTTTGTGTTTGATTTTCCAAACAAAGTATCAATGATATTGTACAACATTGTGTTGTCTTACTAAAACTATGAAAGTGGAGAAAGTGGATACCTTATCAAAAACCTTGGCTTCTAGGTTAATGATCCACGTCCATTAATAAAATATTTTGCATTCGATTCTCTAAGTATTGTATTTGTTGAAAGCCTCATCATCAACATTTACGAAAAAGACTACATTATGAACATGCATGCAAATAAACAACAAAATAAGGTAAAAGGAGGCTAGCCAACCCCAACCTTCTATTGGATGGAAGAACCATTACCCACTAGTGGGATGCTATCACCAGGATTGTGTGAAGCTCGGTCGAGCTTGAATGCCCCTTGTGATAGCTTAGTTTCCCTAAAAGTGACTTCCATCCTCAACCCCTCTTGTGACGTTTGAACCTAAGACGTGGTGGGGACTAAACTCCACTCAAACCAACTAGTTTACACCTCATGGATTATCAGTGAACTTTTAACATTAAAGACCTATTATGTTCTTTATGAAAAATAAAATAGAGAATAAGAACACAATTATAGTATTAAAATGTGTACACCATTGACACATTAAACACAAGATGTGCATTCGGAAAACGTTTGAGTGAAAAATCCAACGAAAAAACATTAACCTCTTCCTTCCTCATTTATTCTCAAATTCATCTTGCAAAATACTATGAAGAACAATCACTTAATATGAAGAAGAAAAAAATCACTTAATATGAAGTAGATGAATCATACACTTGAGTTGCTATGTATCCCACTCATTCTCTTTGTACATGCATGGAAAAATAAATCAATCATTAAGGGTCATCAACTACGCAATGTCATGCCATGTAAGTCCATTTTGTGTTGAGATTTTCGGTTTTAATAAAATGGGCAAAAATCTTAGTAGGTGACAACAATAAGATTGTGTTGCTATATTAGCTCTATTTTGTTGGGAGAGAGTTAATGCATCCTATATTTGTTGTAAGAGGATTTATGAGTGAGTTAGATTCTCTTAACTATAAAATAGATGTCTGTACAGATTGGGATGGTGTAGAGAGTTTGTGAGGAAATTGATTATTTTGTAATCTCCTGTTTGATAATAAAAATTGCCAATGCCTATGTTTGGTGGACGTAGCCCAGATTGGTTGGGTGAACCACGTTAAAATCACTGTGTCATTTGTGTATGTTTTTATATTGTTGTGATTGTCTTTTATATTCTGTTGCGCGTTGGTTTCTCTAACAAGTGGTATCAGAGCGAGTTGGACCGGGTGCGCGTGTGAGGCAGAATCGCTGCAGGTGGAGTTTTCTAGAGTTTTGGCAATTGGCACGGTTTTGCGCGAGACAGTTGCACCAGAAATAGGTAGATTGGCGATTGGCGCGAACAATTAAAGAACAGCAGCGCCAATTGGCGCGGGTCCGAGTCTGTTACTCACGCTAGAGCGCCAATATCCCGATTGGCACAGATCTGACAAGTTAAGTCGTGCCAATTTTGTTACTCTACGCGATTTTGCTTCCGGCGCGGGTGGTATGTTGTTGAGGATGCGCCATGACCCCTTAAGCGCGCCCAGAGAAAATCATTTGGTAAAACTACAATTTGGTTCTTCGTTTTTTATTTTAATTTGTAGTTTGTACAGTAGAGCATGTTTTTTGATAAAGAAAAGGCAGTACAGTAGAGGGTGAAGGCATTGATTGTTAGATATTCATTTGATTGATTAACAAGTTGGAATTGGAGATTGTTTTTTGGTTGATACAAGATGGTGAAAACTTAGAGTGCTAGTTTTGAAATTGAGAAGTTTAATGGCAAAAACAACTTTGAGATCTGGAAGGTAAAGATGTACGATCTGCTTGTGCAACAAGGCGTGGCGAAGGCGCTATTGGGGAAAAACAAACAGCCTCTCACCATGACGGAGGATGAATGGAATGAGTTGGATGGTAGAGCTCTAAGCAGAGTTCGACTATGTTTGGCTGATGATGTTCTATTTAACATCGTGTCAGAGAAAACTGCTACAGGTTTGTGGTCGAAGCTTGAGAAGCTCTACATGACGAAATCCTTGACAAATCACATTCTCCTGAAGCGGAAGCTATACAGTTTGTGAATGAAAGAAGGTACATCGATAGTGATCATTTGAATGTTTTTAACACTCTACTGGTGCAATTAGAAAGTGTAGAGGTAAGATTTGAATCAAAGGATAAAGCAATAACTTTATTGTGTTCATTGCCCGAATCGTGGGATCATTTTGTTACTTCTATAAGTGTTAGTATTTCAGAAACCCTTGAGTTTGATGATGCTGTTAGAGCTTTGTTGTCCGAGGAGACAAGGAAGAGGTCCAATGCAGACACCTCTACTTCAGAAGTAATGATGGCTAGAGGTCGTTCTAGATAGAGACACTCTGGTAAGCACAACGACTCGCGTTCAAAGTCAAAAGGGAAGAAGAGTAAGGTGAAGTGCTGGCATTGTGGCAAAGTTGGACATCTGAAGAAGGATTGTTGGAAGCGACAGCAAACTTCTAAAGAAGCTTCTGCGACAGAGAAAAAGGAAGTAAACACGACAGATACACGTTCGGCATCTGGTTCAGGTATGAGTGATGAAGTATTATCAGTTAATTTGACAAAACATGATCAACATTGGTTGTTAGATTCCGATGCATCAAACCACATGTGTATCCATAAAGAATGGTTTAAGACGTATAGATCAATTAATGATGGAGTCATGTACATGGGTAATGATGTCACATGCAATATTGTGGGAATAGGGAGTATACAGCTGCAAATGTTTGATGGTACAACCAAATTGTTAACTGATGTAAGACATGTACCAGATTTAAGAAAAAATCTGATTTCACTAGGAGCACTTGACACAAATGGATATAAAACTGTAGTTCAAGGTGGAGTAATGAAAATTTACAAAGGTATCTTACTAGTAATGAAAGCTAAGAAGGTAGGAAATCTATTTCAATTAGAAGGAAGAACAGGGTCAGATTATGTGTCTACGGTGTCTGAACATGACAGTAGTTCCATTCGCTTATGGCATCAAAGGTTGGGCCATATGAGTGAAAGAGGATTAAAAATCTTGGCTGATCGCAAGTTACTTCCTAATCTAAAGTCTGGAAAGTTATATTTATGTAAACATTGTCTGTTTGGCAAACAAAGTAAACAAAAGTTTAAAACAGGCAAACATACTAGTAAAGGAATACTTGATTATATCCATTCAGATGTTTGGGGTCCAGCACCTACAACCTCGTATGGTGGCTCGTCATATTTTGTATTGTTTATTGATGACTTTTCTAGGAAGGTGTGGGTCTACATGTTGAAAAGGAAGTTTGATGTTTTTACAGTTTTCAAGCAGTTTAGAGCATTGGTAGAAAACATCACTGGTCAAACTATAAAATGTTTAAGAACTGACAATGGTGGTGAGTTTATGTCCAAGGAGTTTGAAAACTATTGCAAGGATGCAGGGATCGAGAGACATAATACCACTATTTATACTCCTCAGCAAAATGGAGTTGCGGAACGCATGAATAGGACTCTTTTAGAGAGAGCAAGGAGTATGTTGAGTAATGCCGGTAGAAGGAATTGTGGACAGAAGCAGTGGCTACAGCCTGTTATGTGATAAATTGATCACCATCAATGGCGATAGGTTGCAAGATTCCTCAAGAGGTATGGAAAGGTCACCCTTGTGATTATTCTAAACTCAGAGTGTTTGGTTGTGATGCATATGCTCTAGTTCCTAAACATCAGCGAACTAAATTAGATCCAAAGTCAAAAAGGTATGTCTTTGTTGGATATGGTGATGGAACAAAGGGATATAGATTGTGGGATCCTACTACTCGCAAAATCATCATCAATAGAGATGTAAAGTTTAATGAATCCTCTCTTGTACAGTTAGATGTAGATAATAGAGTGAAACAGGATGATGTATCTGATTTTCAACACATTCAGTTTGAAAGCTCTTCTAATGATAGTCATGATGACCATAGTTTAGATACTAGTCATGAACAGGGTTCAAATGTAGATCATGAACATGTTTCAGATGTTGATCATGAAGAAGTTCCTACAGCTCATAGTCAACCAATTGTGGAAGTGCCAGAAACATCCTTAAGGAGGTCTACAAGAATCAAACGCCCTTCGAAAAGGTATGATGATTATGTTACTTCAGTTGCATTTACTGCTAATGACAATGAACCTCTGTGCTATCAGGAAGCTATAGAAGGTTCGAAAAGTGATAAATGGAAAGTAGCTATGAAGGACGAAATGATGGCCTTAGGTAAGAATGGCACATGGGATCTGGTTGAACTTCCGAAAGACAGGAAAACTGTGGGATGTAAATGGGTTTTCAAGGTAAAATGGGGTGTGAATGATACAGAGGACAAATACAAAGCGAGGCTGGTTGCAAAAGGGTTTTCTCAGAAAGCAGGCATTGACTTTCATGAGATATTTTCACCAGTTGTTAAAATAGTTTCAATTCGAATTGTGTTAGCATTAGTTGCTTTGCTTGATTTAGAATTACAGCAACTAGATGTTAAGACTGCATTTTTATATGGAGATTTAGATGAGGAAATTTATATGGAATGACCGGAAGGGTTTGTTCAGCATCGCAATAAGAAATTTGTCTGCAGGCTCAAGAAGTCATTGTATGGTCTGAAGCAGTCACCTTGATAGTGGTACAAGAAATTTGATTCTTTCATGTTGAGTCAAAAATATATAAGAAGTGAATATGATCATTGTGTTTACTTTAAGCAATTAAGTAATGGCATGTTCATTATCTTAGTGTTGTATGTTGATGATATGCTTTTAGCAAGCAAAAGCATTGAAGAAATCAACAGGTTGAAGACTTAGATGGCAAGGACATTTGATATGAAAGATCTAGGAGCAACAAGACATATTTTGGGCATGGAGATATTCAGAGACAGGAGCAATGGTAAGCTGTGGCTATCACAACAGAAGTATGTTGAGAAAATACTCTTGAGGTTTGGTATGAACAATGTGAAGCCTGTGTCAGTCCCTTTAGCTTCCCATTTTAAGCTTTCTTCCAGTTTATGTCCTAATACACATGAAGAAAAAGAATATATGTCTCAAATTCCGTATGCCAATGTAGTAGGATGTTTGATGTATGCGATGGTTTGTACTCGACCAGATATTTCACATGCAGTTGGGGTTGTCAGCAGGTATATGGCAAATCCAGGTAAAGAACACTGGTCAGCGGTGAAATGGGTGCTTCGGTATTTGAGAGGCACAAGTAGTTATTGTATCACTTACAATAAGAGTAGTGAATTTGTTTGCGGGTATGTTGATTCTGATTTTGTAGGTGATTTAGATAAGAGAAGGTCAACTTCAGGGTATGTCTTTACTCTTGCGGGTGGAGCTATTAGCTGGATGCCAAAGCTACAAAACATTGTTACTTTATCCACTACTAAAGCAGAATACATTGCTTCTTCTCATGCTTGCAAAGAAGCGATTTGGATGAAAGGTTTGCTTGGTGAGTTTGGTAGGTTACAGGAGAACATCAAGTTATTTTGTGACAGTCAAAGTGCAATACATTTGGCTAAGAATCCGACCTATCATAGTAAATCAAAGCATATACCAATAAAGTACCATTTTGTAAGACAGGTTATCACTGAAAGGGGAGTCTCTCTTAACAAGGTGCATATAAAGGAGAACTGTGCAGACATGTTCACGAAACCAATTTTGTTAGAGAAGCTGCGTTGGTGTTTGGCTTCTCTTGGCTTGCAGAAAAAATAAAAATAATAAAGAAACAGGGTATCAGGATAATTGTTGTCAAGGTGGAGATTGTTGAGATCTTCGGTTTTAATAAAATGGGAAAAAATCTCAGTAGGTGACAACAATAAGATTGTGTTGCTATATTAGCTCTATTTTGTTGGGAGAGAGTTAATGCATCCTATATTTGTTGTAAGAGGATTTATGAGTCAGTTAGATTCTCTTAGCTATAAAATATATGTCCGTACAGATTGGGATGGTGTAGAGAGTTTGTGAGGAAATTGATTATTTTGTAATCTCCTGTTTGATAATAAAAATTTCTGATGCCTATGTTTGGTGGACGTAGCCTAGATTGGTTGGGTGAACCACGTTAAAATCACTGTGTCATTTGTGTATGTTTTTATATTGTTGTGATTGTCTTTTATATTCTGCTGCGCGTTGCTTGCTCTAACATATTGGGGGTTTGAAATTGTAAAAAAGAAAGTAATACATTCCTAAAATATAAGGATCACATGTTATTTTTAATATTTTAAAAACTTATAGATATTAGGGGGATTTTTGAATTAGGTATTGGTGAGGGTTGGAGTTAGATATCATTTGGGTTTGGGCCATGGGTGAAGAAGATTGGACTATAATGGACTATTCCACGTTCCTTAAGATGATATACGAAGCTTTCACATTTACTATATTTTATACAATTGCTCAACTGTAGCAAGAATCAAGATATCACTCAACTCTCCCAAATTGACCTTTTTTCCATATTTTTCAATATATTTAGGATCACCGAAATCAATATTTTGACAAAAATAATTCATTCCAAGCCAATGTTGACCAAGACATGAAAATGTACCTAGTTAAAAGACTATATAATCAATGCGTATGGGATAGAAAAAAATAAAGTTATAGGATAGGAGTGTACAATTTATGGAAATGACCTTTTCCTACTCACTAAGAAGTGTGATGTAGACACTAATACATTAATGATTCAAAAGGCAATCTCTTTGCTTGGTTTCTCCTTTGGGAAAGAGAAGGCCTAATTTGGGTAATTTCAAACCTTTTTGCCTAATTAGATGATGAAATATAATAGTGTTATTAGAATATCCATATCATCAAAGTCATATTGGTTAAGTCCAAATAAGGAATAAAAAGCTAAAGTCCATTAGTGTGCATAATTCTCATGGAAGCCTTATTAGAGTTTTGTTATGTTGCCATATCATGTATATAAATAAGGCCACATAGTTGGTGATCCTTGCTACTTAGTTTAATTATTGAACTTTGAAAGGTATGAACCGACTTTGACATTTGAACAAGAGGGTTTTGATGATGAAAAAACTTTTATACTTCCAATTCTTAGTCTTCTTAGCTATATATAACCCCGGTG
>Ga0115851_101569_pt1 | contig 12131 bp, 19 predicted proteins | sample InSIn2gowninarea_FD_83865 | JGI IMG/M metagenome (GOLD analysis project Ga0115851, IMG submission 83865)
TAGCTTTTGAATTGTTTCCATAAATGCAGTAGAAACTGTACTAGCTTTAAATGGATGTGATAATGCACAAAAGTGTGCTAAGAAGAAATTAATTTACATAGATTGTGAAGAGGAGGAAGAAAAGAAACAAGAAATGTTAAAATAAGAGGATATACACTAGGAACCAACCCATAGGAAGAAGAAATGAATCTGACAATATCTTGTAATGATTGGGCAGGAATTACCACTCCTCAAACTCTCAATATAGAAGGAAATATCAAGAAGAAAAAGGTAATAGTGTTGATCTATTTGGGTAGTACCCATAATTTTATTGTTGTAAGATATCCAAGGAATGGAATTGCTTCCTATATCCAACACCAGAGTGTCAAGTGATGGTTGCAAATGGAGGAACCATAAATTTTTCAGGAAAGTTCCATAATATCAAGCTATCCATGGGAGAATATGTATTGAATATTCCAATGCTTTCCATTCCAAGGGGTTGTGTTGATGTTGTACTAGGATTCCAATGCTAACAATATTTGGGTATCATAGCTTTTAATTTTCACGAACTTTTCTTCAAAAAATTTTGGGAAGGAAAGGAAGTTGAATTAAGGGGGTATTGTAGGGAAACCATGAAAGATAATAAACTCTAATGGCATGAAAAATATATTGAAGAAAGAAAAATGGGGCGTAATTGCACAATTATGTTCACTAGAATTTCAAACATTAAAATCATCTATTTCTCTAATTCATCAAAAAGTCTTGGACAATCATTCTAAGGTTCAAGCACTGGAAGATCACATCGAGCATCAACAACAAGTTCTCCAACCCTTAAAGGATAACCTCTCTTTGGTGTAGAATAGAATGAAACAATAGGAAAAACAACATAGCGGAAAAGGAAGTTTTGATGTAGGTGACTGGGTATTTTTATGGCTACAGCCATACAAAAAAATGTCCATTAAGCAAGCTAAGAAGGATAGTAAAATATCATCGAAGTATTATGGTCCTTACAATGTGTTGCAAAATATTGGTACAATGGCATACAAATTGAAGCTTCTTGCATCTTCCCGAGTGCACCCAGTTTTCCATGTTTCATGATTAAAGAAGGTTATAAGTGACAAGCTCCTAATTCAAACAATATTGCTAGAATTTGATGAGGAAGGAAAAATCATATTGGAGCCTGAAGTAGGCACGAAAACAAGAACTCGACAGCTACGAAATCGATCAATTTCAAAGTATCTCATCAAGTGGAAGAACTTACCCACTGAAGATTCCACATGGGATGATGAGAATTTTATACAAAATTGTCCAAAACTACTCAAGTGTTGAGGATAACATTTTTTTGAAAGAGATGGGCATGTTAGGTCCCTATAATACTAGTGTATTCCCTCATTGTTATTGTCAGTGTAGCCCCCTTATTGTCATTTCTATGCCCATGTAGTCCTCATATTGTTATTACTATGCCCCATAGAAGCCCACTATGGTTATTGGTGTGCCCTTACATTATTATTGTTATGTCGACTCTAATTATATTGTGACTCCTTAGACTCCTATATATGGAAAGGAGGTTTTGTCATTTGAATCATCCAAGAATTTTTCATTTATTTAATGTAAAGGAGGTTTCCCCCTCAAAGAGTTTAATTTTTAAGTCGTTGATCTATTTATTTGTGAGTTGGTTACATAACACCATATCAATTAATTATTCATCGGCATGTTATTGATTTCAAAATGTTATTTTTGAGATACTTTAAAGACAAAATCTTGTCTTTGTGTAGATGTAACATCCCCAGGTTAAAATTTCATGTAATAAAGTTAATAAAGGAAAAATAAGACCAAGGTCATGGGACACTAATTCCAAGTTAAATATTGGGGAAATCATCCTAATGTGGGCATTCATTTGGTTTATTATGGGTAAGGAAACTGGCAAAGGCTTTGGAAAGGCAAGAGGCAATCATTGGCATTTTATTTATGAAAATAATGTAAATTAGGAGAAAAGGAAGGTGAAATTTCATAGGTTGCATGTGAGGAGGAAAATCAAGGAAAACTAATGGAAATTGAAGAAAATAAAGGCCTCATTAATAAAAATTATTATGAGGATCAGTTCACAACCTTTTGTTAATTCAATTTGGGAGACCTCTCTCTATTCTCTCTACTCTCTCATACTCTCATACATTTAAAGTATTCTTGGAGCACTCTAGCATTGGAGGAAGGAAGGAAAAGGAAGGAAATGAAAGTAAGCAAAGATCAAGCAAGGAAGAGTTGCATCAAGCAGCTATAATGGAATTACTTACAGGTATTGAGTTGCATGTATGATTTCCTTGCTAGTTTTGGCATGCATGGTACATGCATGTGTATTTTTCGTTCTCTTGTTGTCATTGACATGGGTTTTTCTAGGTGTGATAATGGTTTTCAGCATTGAATTTCTTTTTTTAGATAGCCATGGTGTGATGGATTCTCTCTTACTTAGTTGAGTTGGATTCCCAGATGGTTTTTAAATTGAGTGGGGTGGTCTTAGGAGAAAACACAAGGCCTAGGAATCCCTGGATTGGTGCTAGTGAGATTGCAGTAAAGCATGATTGTGTATGCCCTCAATAGGCTTGAGAATCCTTGATCAGTGAATGGTGGGATATATGGTAAATCCTAGAGGGTGGAGACAAAACATTTGCTCACATTTTAGGTGGAGAGGTATGTAGGCATCCATGCTTGTATCGGCATAGTGATCCCTGGATAGGTATGTGGTGGGATTGCGGTAAATCTTGGTAGTGTATGTTTCTTTTTTGGGCCTAGGAATCCCTTGGTAGGATTGCGATAAATCCTAGTTGTATAAATGAGCTATTGGGCCTAGGAATCCCTTGGTGGATTGCAGTAAAGTATGAGCAAGTTGTTGTTGTTTTTTGTAAGTCCCACATCCATGCATGGAATATGACACAGGGGTGATTGGCTGAAAGAAAGATTTGGTTCAACCCAATCTGTGGTCGGGTGGTACATGGATGTCCCTGACTTGGTTTACTTTTGCTATGTTAATAAGATATCTTTTCCTCTTTTGTTTCATGTGTAAATGTACTTGTTAATATGTGGTTTTAATGGTAGTTCTATTATTGTTATTTTGATGGTTATATGTTGGTTATAAGCATGGTTTATGACAGACTTGATTTATGGCTCTCATATTGTTTTTTTTCATAAATGAAATGTTATTGAATGCATGAAATAATAGATGATAATGCAGATATTGTGAGAGGTCATCAAAAATTCTTGATGAATCTTAGATAAGTATGAAGTCCCTATGTCTAGATATGTTGTTATGACCTTTATGTTACATGTTCATGATGTGTTTAACGGAATGTTTGTCATGGATAGGCCTTGGTAGGTCAGGTCCTTGTTCAATTTTTGTATTAGTAGCCTTGTTTTAATGTTATTTATCATTTATGGAAGACTCATCAAGTTCTGGCTAGAGCCCTGAGTCTTAGCCCTGAGTCGTGGGAGAAATTGGAGGGTCCCAGTTAAATGGAAGGCTTGTCATGGCAATGAATGGTGGTATATCTTAGTCAATAAGAAATTTCTCTCAGTGGTTCGACACCTGGAGGGGTTGGTTGGCTCTTGAAGGTTCTATAGCTCCCGAGGAAGGTTGGTTTGGTTTTGGTTTGTCGATTCCACTTCCTTAACTATGCTTTTGGATTTGAAGCACATCACAGTAACTATTCATCACATGTTTACCCCGATGGAATAGTTAGCTTGGGTAAATGTGGGAGGAGGGTGTTACAGTAGATAATTTTTGGAATAGTTGTGTGTTCACTGTTGTGTTATTTATTTTAATCTTCAATACTAATTTGTAACTTTTTCCCTCTAGAACATGGATTTCCATTTTCTTAACACTAATAGAATCTCTTATTTATGAGCCTATTGGTCCAAAAAAAAAAAACAACAATCTCAAATATAAATTGTAATATTTAGTTTCATTTATGCATTCCATATGGTTCTTGGTATTTGTATGGAGTTTTGGCTTATTACTTATGCCCCTTGACTCACTATTATGAGTTACAATTATCTTTCTATGTGGTAGGTTACAACCTACTAAATCTAGAAATTTTGGTGGGTTCCTACCCTTGAACCTACCACTGTGCTCCAGATTCTGCTATTTTGGTTATGGAATGTTCCATGCTAACAGACTGAGGTCTGTTCCGACTTAGGGCTAACCTTGCCCGTAACTGCTTATGATTATTTATGAAATTTTTTTATAATATATAAAAGTAAGTACTAAATTTTCTCTATTTAGGATGAAGAACCATTCATAACGAATCTTATCTTTGATGAAAAATACAACATATATAGACCAACTTGTATTCATCGAAAAAACAACACAGTAGAAAAATAATAGAACAACATAATTACTTATCTTTTCAAAACTATTAGGCTACCACAAAATTACTAAGCAGAAAATACTACTACGCCTGACCAACGAGTTCAGGTAACCTTTACTAGTACTCCCCCCAAGCTAGTTTTCTTCCAGAATGTTAGGTGTGGAGCTTGATTATCTTCTTTATTCAGAAGTATTGCCACATCGGACCCCAGTTCGTAATGTGGCGACAACACTTCCCATAAATGTGCATTGCCAGGGGGGTCCAGGGGGGTGATGGTGCACATTTGTAGCCCCCCCAGCAGGGGATCGAGGGAAGTTCCCTCGAAGCTAAAAATAAATGTAAAATTACCTTGTAAAATGTTGTAATTTCGTAGTCAATATGGGTCGTTCATTAGGCATAAATATGACGGTATAAGTTATGTTTAATTTAGGGTTTTTTTCCCTAGAATGCAACCCCTCTTTATATATGAGGGAATTGTATTGTGTTTATGCAGATTTTTATTCTGAGAGAGAAAGAGAGAGGAGATTGTGTGAGAGTGAAGAGGGAATTACATCGGATCTGTTGTAGGTTGTATCTCTTCAGTTTGTTAGATAATATAAAAGGAAGGATAGGTTGTTTCTCAATGGACGTAGCCCAAATTGGGTGAACCACGTATATCTGTTTCTCTCTTGTTTTATGGGTTTTTTGTGTTTATATTTCTGCAATATATTTTATGTGTTTGATTTCTCTATAATATATATTTTTCTAACAACTGGTATCAGAGCCAAAGGTTTATTTGGTTGATAAACTCGCAGGAGAGAAGGGTTCCTAGTTCGAGTGGGAGCAATGGCGAAAGATGGTAGGTTTAGGGTAGAAAATATTTAACGGCCAAAAGTACCAGTTGTGGAAGATGTAGATGAAAGATTACTTGTATTAGAAAGATTTGTACCTACCATTGAGTGGAAATAAAAAGAAGCTAACGAGTATGACAGAAACAAAATGGGATATTCTCGACAGAAAGACACTTGGGACAATACGGTTGTGCCTAGCAACGTCAGTAGCCTTTAATATTTCAAATGAAATGATAGCAGAGGGTTTAATGTTGACACTGGCCAAATTATATGAAAAACCCTTGGCCTCAAATAAGTTATTTCTTATGAAGCATTTATTTAATATGAAGATGTCAGAAGGTGGATATGTTGTTGATCATTTAAATGAATTTAATATAGTCACCAGTTAGTTAAGTTCTGTAGGGGTAACTTTTGATGATGAAGTTAGGGCTCTGTTATTTCTATGCTCATTGCTAGAAAGTTGGAATGGTTTATTTATGGCCATTAGTAACTCTATCTCTGCATCTAGTACTTTAAAGATTGATGATCTTGTCAGTGAAATCCTTAGCGAGGAAACACGATGGAAAAGCTCTGGTGGACATTAGGTAATTCTTTGACTGTAGAGACTAGGGGAAGAAAAATGGAAAGAGGAAAGAGCCCAAGATATCGCAGTAAGTCAAGGAAAGGTAGATACAAGTCGAGATCGGGGATAGTGTGCTAGAAATGCGGTAAGAAAGGACACCTAAAGAAATACTGCAAGTCTCAAAAGGGAAAAGAAGGAGATGCGTAGCAAGAAAACAATCATGAAGCGAATGTGATAGGTGATGTGTTGCAAGATGCTTTGATTATTTCATTAGAAACTATTATTGATGCTTGGGTGGTAGATTCAATGGCCTCATTCCATGCCACACCTGATAGGAAACATTTTCATGATTATGTTCAAGGAGATTTTGGACAGGTTTGATTGGGTGATGATTAACCCTGTAAAACCATTGGAATGGGTACAATTTTCATAAAACAACAGAATGGAAATCAATGGTTGTTGAAGAACGTAAGGCATGTTCCATATCTGAAGAAAAATGTAATTTCAATAGGGAAGTTGGGAGGTGAAGGTTGTGTAACTACTTTTACAGATAAAACCTGGAAGGTCACTAAAGGAGCCCTGGTAATAGAGAAAGGAGAAAAGGTTGGTACATTATATTTATGCAATGGTATTTCTCATTATGTTAATGCTTTAACCTCTACAGGAGCAGATACAACATTGTGGAATCATACGCTCGGGCACATGAGTGAGAAGAGGATGTTGATTCTTCACTCAAGAAATTTGTTACCAGGTTTGAAGCATGTTGATTTGGAATTATGTGAGAATTGTGTTTATGGAAAATAGAATAGAGTTAGATTCCTTAGAGTTGCGAAAGAAAAGAAGAGAAAAAAAAAATAGAGCTTGTGCATTGTAGAAATTCTCACTGTAGATCAACCTGATAATGCAATATACTAAAACAAAATACTTAATCTACTTCTACAATCAAACTTTCGGAAGCTTAATCGATTTGAGCAAGATCAAACAGAACACATCTAACAAAGAAGAAGAATCAATACACATGAAACACAAAAGAATACTCTGGAGAAAGCCTTGGCTAAAAACCTCGCTATCTGTATTATCATACAAGTGGAAATATCTCAGGATTACACAAAGCTTTAGCTCTCACAGCTATCCAGCTCTCACTACAATCCCTCATTGCTACTCATAGAAAGAATAAACAACTCATATGCCTTTCCTCTACCCTCCAAGCCTTTTATTTCCTTGCACAGTTTTCCTTGGGTGTTCCTGCTGTAACCTTGTGTGACATTGATCTCACACACTTCTCCAACACACTGTAAAACTACACAATTCTCAAGGAATGAATCCCTTTTGCATGCAAGATATTTTCTTATAGGAAAATTATTACAACTGATAGTACACTATTCCTGCCTTTAATCTCAACTGGGTCTTTGTTTGAACTGACATGCATGAGTTATTTATAAGAGAATATTCAGTTATCTGGAGTACACTAGTTTCATGCATGCATGCATTAATTGACTAAACTCACAATCATTTCCTCCAATAGTTTGGAACTAATTTAACTAAACTTAACTCAGTTAACTGAGCTAACTAATTAAAACTCAAATATAACTCAATCTTATCTCCTTAATTAAGGGATAATCTCCTTAATTTAAGGGATAATTGTTCCGTGACTTCACAAAGACTTCTAGCTTGAATTTCTCCAACTAATTAACTCAAGCTAAATTAATTAATTATTTTCCAAGCAGCTGGTGAGACTAAATTCGAATTTTAATTCAAGAACAAATTAAAATTGGAATATTCTTGTTGCCACATTTCAACACTCCCTATCAACAAGAAAGGGATATTTGCCACCCCGACCCTATCTCTATGGAACTCGAATTTACACTTTGACAATGCCTTAGTCAAAATGTCAACATCTTGCTCCTCGGTTGAAATATACTGCAACAACATGATCCTCCTTGCCACACAGTTCTTGAGATGATGATACCGAATGTCGATATGCTTGGACCTGTCATGAAATAATAGATTCTCAGAGAGTTTGATACAACTCTGATTATCACAATAGATCACAGTTGGATCCATCCTCTAATCAAACAAACCAACTAGAATTTTCTGCATCTAGATGGCCTGACATGATGCCTGACTTGTAGCCATGTATTCAACCTCTGTCAAGCTAAGTGCAACTAACCTCTGTTTCCTGCTATACCAAGAAACTGCCATTGACCCAAGGTTGAAAATTCCTCCTGATGTGCACTTTTGATATGATGGACTCCCTTCCAAATCTGCATCAGTGAAGCCTTGTAGCTTCACTCCCTCTGTCCATATGTACCATAATCCATACTGAGATGTGCCTCTAAGGTATCTCAAAACATGCTTAACTGCCTTCCAAAACAACTTGGTAGGACGAACCATAGCTTGACTCATCTGGTTCACTGCATAGCAAAAATTTGGTCGTGTGTTCACTAAGTACATCAGTGAATGCACAAGCTACCTGTACATAGTAGCTTCTACTACCTCTCCTGAAGTAGTATCCTCCTTCCTCTAATTATTGCTAGAGAAGTCTGCATGGGCTTTCACTTCTCCATGTGGAATCTCCTGAGTATCTCAATGGCATACTTGCCCTGAGACACAAACAACTCCCCATCCTTCTGCCACACTTCCATGCCAAGAAAGTAGTGCATGAGACCCATGTCTTTCATCTCGAATTCTCTTGCAAGGTCCTCTTGCAAGACATGATCAACTGATCATCAATATAGAGAACAATGATCAACTGCTTACCTTCCACCATGATGTGGTAATAGGTTCACATCTACTTCACTCTTTGTGAAGCCCAACCCAGTGAAGTGGTTGTCGATCCTGGTGTACCAAGCACAAGGTGCTTGCTTCAGCCCATACAAAGCTCTCTTGAGTCAGCACACATGTGACTCATGATCGAAGGTCTCAAAACCTTCTAGCTGCTTTATGTACACCTCCTCCTAAATCTTGCCATTGAGGAATGCAGTCTTCACATCCATCTAATGGATCTTCCAACCCATCTATGCTGATAGTGTCAACATCAATCTGATAGATGAGTACCTTGTGATAGGAGTAAAAGTCTCATCATAGTCAATCCCCTCGACTTGTGAGAAACCATGGGCAAAAAACCTTGCCTTATATTTCTCCACACTACCATTAGTAGCTTGCTTTACCTTTTAAAGCCAACAGGAACTCACTACTGACTTGTTCTCCAGTCTTGGAACCACATCCCAAACATTTTTCTGAACTATGGAGTCATACTCCTCCACCATAGCATCAACCCAAATCGGCCACTGCACTACTTCCTCAGAGGAATATGGCACAGTCTCAATACATTCCCCAACAAGGGCCATGTATCCAGTGTACCTATTAGGTGACCTCCTCTATCTGCACTGAGAAGATGGTTCTCCCACATTCTCTCTCGCATTCGACAACAATCTGTCAGCTTCCCTTGAGTGCTTCCACCCATCTCTGGAAAACTCTACTTGAGTGGATGCCTCCACTCCTGGAACCTCTACATGTAGCTGCTCCACATCAAACTAAAGCTCCTCCTCATTAGGAACCAAAAGCTCCTCCACAGCCTGTAGTTGGAGCTCCCTCTCAAGGGAAACTCACATGGCCTTCTGCTCATCAAACTTTAGATCTCTGCGTACCATTGTCCTCCGATTGGTAGGAAAGTACACTCGATATTTGTGAGGTGTATCATTGTACCCCACAAGTATCCCCAACTCTGCTGTCAGCTCAAGTTTCTTTTGTGCATCCTTGGTCACATGGAAAAATACTGATGGACCAAAGATCTTGAAGTGACTCACATCTAGTCTCTTCCTGGAGAAAGCTTCTTCTGGTGTCTTCATCCCAATTATGCAATGTGGGCTTCTATTATACAAATAGACCGTTGTGTTGCATGTCTCAACCCACAAATGAAGTGGTAGGCCTTGGTCATGCAGCATTTCCCGAGCTGCCCCCACAATCGTTCTGTTCTTCCTCTCGGCCACCCTATTCTGCTATGGGTTATGAGGTGCTGTCAGTTCCTGTTTAATTCCTTATGTTGCATATAAGTCCTTAAACTCTTGAGAGACATACTCTCCACCATTGTCGCTTCTCAAGGCCTTGATCTTCTTCCCCAATTCTTTCTCAAACAAAGCTTTGAACTCATAAAACTTTGAGAAGATTTGATCCTTCTTCTGCATGAAATAAATCCAACATTTACGAGAAAAATCATTAATGAAAATCACATAATACCTTTGCTTCGTGGTGGATGCTATCGAGAATGGTCCACACACATCCATATGAACTCGCTCTAAGATTGCCTCAAGTCAACTGCCTCAATCATGAAAGGAAGACTTGGCATACTTTCCCAAGGTACAACCTTTACATGTGTCCACTTGCATAAGTTTACCTTTGGAAATCCCGGTGGAGATCTGCTGCATTATCTTCAAGGCCCCATGATGCATGTGGCCCAATAGTCTATGCCATAAATCGCCAATGTCTTGGCTTTGCACTAATTCTGCTTTTGAACTAAATGCAACACAGTCATCTACCCTTATTTTGTAGAGATTATTCACTCGAATCCCAATCCTCTTGGTTTGACCTGTGGCTATGTATCTCAGGAACACCTTTCCTTTACTGAAGACAACATCGTAGCCTTTTCCTTCCAACATCATGACTGATACCAAGTTCTTCATCATTCTAGGCACATACTTCACATCTATCAAGGTGAGAGGAGCTCCATGCTACCTCTGAAAAGTAACTGTGCCCAGTCCTGAAACACTGTACTTCATGTCATCACCTATCTCTATGCGCATCTTAAGGTCTTTCTCCTCCAAGGTACTGAACAAACTCTTATCACCGGTCATGTGAAATGAGGCTCCACTATCAAGGTACCAAACACAACCCACCATCGATGAAACCATACATGCGATGAGGGTAAAATCTAATTCGAACTGAGAGTCTAGTGCCTCACCTTCTAATCCCTTCGAGGATCCCTTCTTGGATTTCTTCAATGGGGAACTAGCTACATAATGACCCACCTCATGACAATTAATGCATCTCACTTTATATTTTTCAATCTTCTTCCCACCATGAGAAGAACTCGATTTGGAATGGGATGCCTTCCCTTTCCCTTTCCTTGCCTTACTTGCTAAGGCTAGATTTTCTTCATCATCATGCTTAGATGAAGAACCATCTTTGGTGCTCTTCCTGATCTCCTCCTGCATCAGATCCAACCACAGTCATTCCCAATCTGACAGTTTCTCTCTTCCTTTCACAGAGTCCTGGTAACTATGCCAGCTCTTAGGAAGGCCAAGGAGAGCAAGAATCATCATATCATCATCAGCTATAGTTATTCCTACACTACCAAGCTCATCTCTACAGGTGGTGAGCTCGTTCATATACGTAGAAATAGTATCGCCCTTTTCACACTTTATTTTTTGAAGCTTGTCCTTGAGCTCCAGTTTCCTCTGGTCGTTTCTATTCTGATAGATGTCCTTCAATGTCTTCCACATTGAAAATAGAGTCTCCTTTCCATGGAGACTCGAGACAATATGGTCTCAAACTCCCTCCAAAAGAATCTGCCTCGCCTTTGCCACACACTTCTTCCATTCATCCAATTCTTGGGCATTACCTGTAGCTAGCTTGGGGATTTCTTGATCAATGAAATCCTTCAAACCATTGTCTTCTAATACTGCTTCTATGTGATCCTTCCATGCTATATAATTCGAGCTGCCATCCAATGCATACTCGAGTCTCAAGCCATTGAACGCCATTAGTGAACTTAGAGGTATGATAAGAATTCGAGTTAACTTCTCCAACCAAGAACTTCAAACTTCGAATTTTCCCTTCTTCAGTATACTATTTACTGCTTCGATCACCTTTGCTTTGATACCATGTAGAAATTCTCACTGTAGATCAATCTGATAATGCAATATACTAAAGCAAAATACTTAATCTACTTCTACAATCAAACTTGCAGAAACTTAACTGATTTGAGCAAGATCAAAAAGAACACATATAATAGAGAAGAAGAATCAATATAGATCAAACACAAAAGAATACTCTGGGGAAAGCCTTAGCTAAAAACCCTGCTATCTGTATTATCATACAAGTGGAAATATCTCAGGATTACACAAAGATTTAGCTCTCACAGCTATCCAGCTCTCAGTACAATCCCTCACTATTGCTCATACATAGAATAGATAGCTCATATGCCTTTCCTCTGCCCTCCAAGCCTCCTATTTCCTTGTGCAGTTTTCCCTGGGTGTTCCTGCTATAACCTTGTGTGACACTGTCTCACACACTACTCCAACACATTGTAAAACTGCGCAAATCTCAAGGAATGAATTCCTTCTGCATGTAAGAGATTTTCTTCTAGGAAAATTCTTACAACTGATAGTAAACTGTCCCTAC
>Ga0115851_101571_pt1 | contig 12127 bp, 8 predicted proteins | sample InSIn2gowninarea_FD_83865 | JGI IMG/M metagenome (GOLD analysis project Ga0115851, IMG submission 83865)
CCCTTGGGTACCTCCCTCTATACCCCATACTAACCCCCCTATGTATACTACATTATTCCCAAATCTAGATTGTTGGACCTCCTTAAGGGTTTAATTAATAAAGTGAAGCATTTCTATATTCAGATGTTGTTATTCTTGGGTGTATTTATATTATCTTATACTTTCATATCAGATCTATAACAAGTGGCATCAGAGCACTTTCTTGGGTAAAGTAGAATTTTTATTTTTATTTTTTGCAGGAACTTTTTGGGGCAGCGACTTTTCAAATCTGATATGTATGTTCCGGTGAAAAATATGTAGGATATAATTGTAGATATAGGTTGTTTGCAAAAAAAATACCCAATTTGAAGAAAAATCAGCCGAATCAGAGTTCGAATGAGGGAGATAATGCTGATTTAAAAAACAGCTATGTTGCAGACATTTTTTCGGGGTGGAAAGTTTGAAGATCATATCTGTACATTTTGGGGGAAAATTTACATAATATCATTGCAGATCTAGGTTCTTTTCAAAAAAATACCCAATTTGAAAAAAACAATTGGCCGAATCAGAGTCTGGATGAGGGAGATATCGTTGATTTAAAAGTCAGCTGTGTCGCAGACATTTTTTGGGATAATGAGTTTTCAGATAAGATCTGTATGTTTTGGGGCAACATTTGTAGAATCTAATTGTAGATTTGGATTATTTAAAAAAAATGCCCAATTTCAAAAAAAAAAATAGTCAAATTGAAGCCCGAATGAGGGAGATATTGACTATTTAAAATCATAGTTTTTATTCAGAAACTTTTGTGACAGCAGGACAATTGCAGCGCGAATCTGAAATTCCAGTGCCTAGATCGGAATTTGATGAAGATGTACAAATTTGATGGCTCTGATCCAGCAATATGGGTAGCACAAATGCAACAATATTTCACTTTGAATCACATCGTAGATGATGAAACTAAACTATGTGTGGGAGCCATTTACTTGGACCAAGAAAGATGGTAATGTTGACAGTGTCATCAAAAATGCTATCAAAGGACAATTACTTGGCAGGCATTCTCAAAATCCATTTGTGACCACTTTGACTGTGAATCTATTTTTTTGGGTCATCTTACTAAGCTCAGACAGACAGAGACAAAACATAACAAAGATTTTATTTTTACAGGAAAGAAGGAAACCAAAAAACCTAAAGGGTTATTTTCTGCTGGTATCTCCTTATTGCAGGTTCATGGATGTATGCAGAAGGAAAATATCATTGTGTCTATAAATCCTAGTTGCAAGCATAATTTTATCAATTTAATTTGGCAAAAAAATTGCAAGTTCCAGCAAAACACATTGAAAACACACAGGTTGATGATGAGGATGTTTAAGTTTATAAAGATTTGAAGCTTTCTATGGATAAGTATGTGTTGCATTTTTTTTTTTTTATATTTAAGATATGGATAACATGGATGTTGTTTTGGGATATCCTTGGATGGAATCTGTGGGTACTGTCAATATTAATGTGTAGAAAAAATTCATGAAACTCTGGTATAAAAAAAAGAAAATAACATTATAGGATATTGTTATTAAGACCAAAACAGAGACTATGGAGACAGAAGAACAAAGCTCTAATGACACTGACACATCAGATGATGAGCCTTTAATGGTCAACAAACAAACACAAACATCAAACCAGGTACTAGAAAAATAGGGAGAATCTAAGGAGGCTGAAGTAGAAAATGTTACAGATACTGATACATCAGATGAGGACTCAGTGGTTGAAGTAATATTGGAAGATAAGAAACAACAACAGACACCACAACATATACCAGATACCAATCAGGCTCCATTAGGTGGTGAATTAAAGAAAAAGACACCACTGGTTAAAACTTTAGCATATCACCACCCACATCACCCCACAAGAAAACAACCAACAAGATGTCAATGAATTAGCCACAAGTACAACAACCCCTGCATAACAGATAGAGAAGGGTGATTATCCACCGACTACACATCAACACAGAAGAGCCGACAAGGTCAACTTCCATCTCAAGTGAGAGAGGCGCCAACTAGATCTAGGGTTCACCTTTCTCTTGGATGGCTAGATGCACGTGCATGATACCAGTGGACTACTATTTTGAGTAGATCTTATTATTTGTGTTCTTCTTATGTTTCAGGGATGAAACATGTTTAAGGGGGATGGAATGTAGTATACCTAGGGGGGATAGTGTGGAGTACAGAGGGAGGTACCCAAGGGAATAATGTAATAATGAAATGGGCCATAGTAATAAATAAAGTGGTTAACTCGCATCATGTAAGGGACCAGAAGTAGTTAGCAATAATGTAATAAGTCCATTGTATTAGATAGATGGTATTGAAGAACCATGGTAATGACCCATGGCATTGTATGTATGAGGCCTATATAGAGGCTGGAGATTCCCCATTAAGAGATGTGAAGGAATATTGTATGAACAGATGTATGGCTTGTGGAGTGTTCTCTTTCCTTAAGGAGTGAATTTATGGTGTTGCCCTACCTTAAGGGTTTAATTAATAAAGTGAATTATTTCTATATTCAGATCTTGTTACTCTTAGGTATATTTCTATTATATTATACTTTCATATCAAATCTATAAAAAATAAGAATATTAATCCAAGCAACTCAATGATTCCTATGAACTTCCAAAGCTTTCCAAGGATGAAATAATGCTTGTGATCCTGCAAAAGAAGTTACATCAACCATTTAACTCAATCCTAAAATAAGAAATTATTAATTCTATATCTAAAAATAGAAAGAAATAAAAACAAGAGATTCATGTGAATAAGCAATGAAAAGAGGGAAAGAAAATGATACAAAAGGGTTCTGAGGTTCCTGGGATGGCCAAGCCCAAGGAAACTCAGAGACCTATGGAGGAGAACAAGATTTAGAAGTTGAACATGACATCAATATTCATTATTTTCATCAATAGAATTACATCCCTGCAAGAAAATACAATGGAGCTGCAAAAATACAAGCTCTTTCCCCAATAACACTAATGGAAATACTCCTAGAGGAAAATTTGACTTGGTACTTATAAAAAATAATCAAGAATCATTCCCCATGAATGGAAGAAGCTTTCCCCACCAAAGTTCCTTGATTAGTGGATCTAGTCCCCAATACGAATTTGCATTAAATGGCAGGGAACACATTCCTAGATTTTCCTAATCATTCCCTAGAGGCAAATTCAACTTGATATTTATACAAAATGATTACCAATCATTCCCCATGGATGGAGGAAGCTTTCCCCACAGAAATCCCTTGATTAGTGGATCTCCTCCCTTGATTGGTGGATATGCTCCCTTGCTTAGTGGAACACATTCCTGGATTTTCTCAGTCATTGGAGTTCCACAATTTGTGTCATAATTCCATAATATCTTGTTTACTTATTATTTATTATTGATCCTCCAGTAGTAGGTAACAAGTCCCTAAATTATCTCCTCCTCCAACTCTTCATAATCTGCCCAATATTCTCATAATATTCCACAAAAATAAATAATATTAGGCACAAATATTCAATTATTCATAAACCTTCCTAATGAATATATTAAAGTTAAAAATAAATTATCTAATGCAAAAAGAGAGGTTTAATGTGTTGAAGGATGGTCATAGGCCTTAATTATTTCTAATTTAGAGGTCCATCATAACCCCCTGCTGAAAGTGTTGCTCATCCTCTGAGTAACTTAGTGACCTCATTGTGCCTCATCCATGGCCCTGGTGGCCTCTCTCTTGTGCATTAAGAATCTTGGTTGTAAGCTTTACAAGGACAATCCCAAAAACATATTTGTTTAAAGAAAAATCATTGTTTTTTAAGACCATTAGCTTGCTTTATTTCCCTTATTCAAGATGAGTTCTTGAATATCTTTTTAGTTTGGCAAGGTCTTCCACACCCTTATCCACCATATGCTACCTTGTTCGGCCATTTAGACACCTCTAAAAACTTCAAACTTCCTTTAGATAAGAACTAGGTCATCCTGTAGTAATTCCCGTCAAAACTACAGGAAACCTACATGAAACCCTGTTAAAACTACAGGAAACCAGTTTTGATCATAAATGATAGACTAAGGTTAGAGCATTTCCTCAACTTGACTCCCATGCATTTCTCCCATTTTTAGGTCCTGGACAAAAGCTAGAAAGAGATTGGAGACCTTTCAGAACACTTATTTTCATCATTGCAGTTTGAGTTCTATTTTGATGGTGAATGCCTTATTTCTTTTTGTTGCCTTCTTCTTCTCTTTTGTGGCCTAGATGATTTCCTAATGGCCTTTGAGTTCTTTGTTTTGATTAGGTTTCTCTTAGGCACTGTCATCTTGGGTTTTATCACAATTTTTTCCTTTCTTCCTTCTTTTAGTAGCATTCTGCCTTCTTGTAGTAGTCATTCATTCTTCCTTCAGAGTCTTCTAACTGTATGGGAGTGAAATGAGATGATGAAGAGGGACTGGATGATAATTATAGGGCTCAAAGGGAGTAGTGTAGGTTTGTGAAAATGGATAGGATGCTCTTCTTGTTTCTTTTCTCAAGAATGAAACGGGATCGATGAATGATGAATAGATAGTGAATATGAAGTGGATGGAGGGATTGGAGTGTTGTGGTGACTTGGCCTTTGCAAAAATTTCTTCTTTTAACTGTTGTCCTCATTCCTTGAAATCATCACCCTTCATAATTGGACTTTTCAACATTGCATGAGTGAAGAAGTGAGCTGCAATCAACTAGTTGAAGGCGACTGAGACTGCTGACCCATCCTTAGCTTATAAAACATCATCTCTCCTGCATTGACAACAAATTTCTAACTATAATATGCTCAAGAGAAGAGGTCAAGAATATTTCATACTTGTACCTACCTGATGGTTGTTGGAGAGACATGCACTGTTGCGGCTGAGTTGATGTAGAAGTGTAGGTGTTGGATGGTGATGTTGATGATCTTGATGTTGTTGCTAAGCTTTGGAGGAGCTTCTTTGACCTCTAGATCTCCTTTAAAACTTCTCACTGCCAATCCTGTAGTTGTTGTTCTATATCCTATAGGTTTATAGGACAACGAATTTTTGTCCATATCTCCCAAACGGTAGACTGGATTGAGCTGAAACTTTTTGAGCATGTTGCCATCATCATTATTCACCTCTTTGTAGAAAAATTTTGGTGAATGGATGCATGGATCTCAAGAAAAACTAAAAATGGATGAAGGTGATGGAGGCCAATTTCATGGAAACCTTGCATTGTATTTTGTTGAAATTTCTTGGGAATGTTACCATCATCCATATGCATCTCCCCACGAAAAATATTTTTAAATGGATGCATAGATATTGAGAAAATGCAAAAATGGTTGAAGGTGATGGAGGCCAATTTCTTGGAAACTGTGCATTAGAATTTGTTGAAACTGCTTGAGCATGTTACCATCATCCATATGCATCTTCCCCTAAAATAGCTTGGCAAATGGATGCATGGTTTTCAAGTTATGGCAAAAATAAATTTATGTTCTATGTATTTTTGTATCCTATAGTAAAACAGAGCATCCTGTAGTTTTTTAGGACATCAAACAAACTGAATGGTAGAAGCTTGAGAATGATGGGTGGATGGTGAAAATAGATGAGGGTGATGGATTGGCATGGCCTTGGCCTTGTTGGGGAATTTGAGAAAAGGAGGAGAAAGTCAAAATTTTACTTCTTTTCACTAGGCTTGACCAATTTTCCTTTTGGTACCAACTTGTTCTTGTTGCTTGCAGATGTTGGAGAGTACATGCATTTATCAAAGAGATGCATGGAGCAAGGATTTTTTTTTGTTTTTTGTTTTTTTTTCTAGGCCTACTAGCTGCCTCAATGAGGTTTTCAACTAGTAGGTCTGCCTACGTGCCTCAAAGGAGGTTTACACCTAGGATCTTATTTTTTTCTCTTTTTTCCTTTTTCAACCCATTGACTACCTCATGGAGATTTTCAATCAATAAGCCAATCTGAGGCACCTCCAAAGAATTTTTCACATTATAGTTTTATTTTTTTTCTCTTATTTTTCATTTTTCTTTTTCTACCCTACCCTACTTGAAAAATAAAATCACTTTCAGTATAAGAATACTTCCAATGGAGCCATGTGCACATCAAGATGACAGAAAAAATTATGTGGATGCTTAAAATGTATGCATTGACATGTACCTGGATTTGAGAGACCAGATGATTTGACTTTGAAAGGATCAAGCATAGTTGAGGAAGAGAGTGATGTTGCAACTTGGTGACTGTTTGGAACCATATTTCAATATAGTTGTGATGTCCTTGGTCCTTTCGCTGATATGGATCATTCTTCATGTCTTCTTCTACCATGACCTTCAAATCTTCCTCTTTTTGTTGATTTTTCTCTTGAATACATGGATGATTTGATGGTAACCATGAGGAAGTTCTCTCGATATTTGATTTTGATGTCTTCTCTTTATCAATCGCAACCCACGGTTTTGTGGTCTTCTTATTTGAATCTTCTTCTTCTAGATGTGGTCCTTCAATGATATCAAGATAATCTCTTTTTTGCAATACTCTTCCTGAGCTATGGTGAATACCATTGAGCTCAAGAGGATATGTTTGGAAGTTTTGTACCTCAGCATTGTAAGTGGGTTGAGCTACTTCAATGTGTGGGTTTGGAAATGGTAGTACAGGTAGTTGAGTGGGAGTGTATATTTGAGATGGATGTGGATGGGGTTGTGGTTGTGGTTGTGGTGGAAGTGAATGGTAAGAATAACATGGAGTTTGGTATGGAGGATATTGAGGAAAATACTAACGATATTGTGGATGGCTCCCATAAGTTACTTGCCAACCTTGTTGCCAAGATTGGTTCTTGGGTTGATATGAACAATGTTTCCAAGGAAAGAGTGTGTTCCAATTACTTTGAGGTGGATATGCATAACCTTGAAATTTTGAATTAAGCTCTTGCATCATATCAGGTTGAATAGGCTGCCATGGTCCTCTTGGAGTTACATAACATTGCTGCATTGGCAATTTACTTGCTCCATTGTCCTCTTGGTGAACTTCCTTCAACCTTGGTAATGAGGAGCAACATTTAAAATCATGTGATTCTACATGGACAACACAAACATATTCTTTTTGGTCATTTTGTATTCTTAACATTTCTACTTGTTTGGTCAGATTGCTAAGAATTTATGCTTTAGAATTATCAAACAAATTTCCAAGTTTAGTTTGACTTATTGACCTTGATGCTAATTTACTTACTCTTGATATGTGTTTTCATGTTTCAAAAATTTCCTTAAATGATAAATGATATGCATCACCTCTACTCATAAGATTAAGGAGATCAATCCACTCATCCCTAATTGTTCTAAGTAATAGGGTTTTTATTGTGTTGGATCCTAAATGATGTAGTTTTTCCCTCTTAACATTGTACATGAACCTCTCTATTAGATCCTCAAGGCTCTCATCTTCTCTTTGATTCATTCTAAAAATTTCTTCTTTAACATCATGATCTTTATATTTTTCTAGAAATATCTTTTGCATATCATTCCATGATCTTATTGAATTAGTCCCTAAACTCATGAACCATTTAAGAGCTCTATCCTTCAAAGTTGCCAGAAACAATCTTAGCTTTTGAGTTTTTAATAAGTAACCATAAGATCTACAAACAATTTCAAATTCAAAGAGAAAGGTTTCCAGATCCTCTGACCTTAGACAATGAAATTTTGAAAAAAAAGATGGAGGGATGTTCTTCATGTGTACACTTCCATCAGTATCTTGAATGGGAAATCCGATAGGATCTTCCTCATTGTCATCATTGCCATCAATTTCTTCTACATTCTTCGTCATCTTCTTCTTCTACCTGCAAAAGTGAATGGTGATATGGCTCTTACTGCACCATGTGATCAAATGGGGGGGTGGGTTGGTGTTGGAGAATTTTATTTTTTTTATTTTTTTGATGATTGAATGAAAACTATAATGCAATGCAACTTTCCACTTTTGAAATTAAATATGCCTAATGAATATATATATATATATATATATTGTTGCAAAAATTAAAAATAAATAAATCAACTAGGGAAGAAAACAATTCATACTTTGATATCTCCCCAACAACGACACCAATAAGTGATGAGCCTTAGTATTGCAACAAGAATGCTGCAACCCTTGAGGCTACCAACTTTAATTATCAACTTAGGGTTCATACAAACTTAAGAGGTATCGACACTATATGTGCAGCATACAATCTGTCCTTCCTTTGTTGTCATAATGTAATAGAGTCTATGTATTGAATTCAAATCCTAAACTAATTGAAGAAAATGAAATATTCGAAATGGAGCCCTAACCTATTGCAAGAAAGAAAGTAAAATGAAAGAGAATGAAATCAAAAGCTAAAGCACACCATTTTCTAACTAACCCCTAAGAGGCTTTGCTTCAAAAGAATGCTAAGTTAACATGTATGCAATCCTACTATCCTAAGCATGCAGATTCAAACCATCAAACCTTCTACTGTTGTGCATGTAAATGAATAAAAATAAATTTGTTTTTCTTTTTGTCTTTTTCATGTGAGAATGTGAAAGTTAATCTCTTTTGGTGATGTGGCAAGTGGCCTAGAGATGATGGTGAATGGTTAGAAGTCTTGGGAGACAAGTAGGGACCCTTTTCTAGCTTCCTAGAGGATTTTTCCTCAATTCTGCCTCAAAACAAGCTTTCCTACAGGATGCTACAGTGATTTCTTACATGATCCCCTGATTTCCTATAGGATGTACATATGTACAATAATTCATCGAATTGGATGGGACAAATTTTGGCATTAACTAGGGTATCTTAGGTACCCATTTCAAGTGGAATCACTCAAAAAGACCTTTATTAATCCATGCCAAAAAAAATAAAAAAAACATTACTAGTCGAAAATCTAGAAATTCGAGAACTAGTGAACTAGTAAATCTGAAAAAAATGCCTAATCAAATCAAGAGTAAATGCAATGGGGTAATTTTTGTTATGAATTAGAATGTTTTTTTGATTTAATGCAAGTGTAATCAATTCGATTGAAGCTCATTAGCATGCTCTAAAAAATAGCAAAAATTTATTGTTCTTTGCTAAAAAGGAGGTCCAACAATCTAGATTTGGGAATGAGAAGACTAATACAAGTAATTCAATGATTATTATGAACTTCCAAAGATTTTCCAAGGATGAAATAATGCTTGTGATCCTGCAAAAGTACGTACATCAATTATTTAACTCAATCCTACAACAAGAAATCATTAATACTAAATGCAGAAATAGAAAGAAATAAAAACTAGAAATGCATGTGAATAAGCAATGAAAAGAAGGAAAGAAAACAATACAAAAGAGCTCTAAGACTCATGGGATGGCCAAGCCCAAGGAAACTAAGAGACCTATGGAGGATAACAATATTTAGATGTTGAACATGATACCAATCTTTAGAAGTTGAACATAATACCAATCTTTATTATTTTCATCAAAAGAATTACATCTCAGCAAGAAAATACAATGGAACTCCATGAAACATCACAATCTCCTTTATTAATATTTGAGCCAGCTCACTCGCTGAATTGGTGGACTTGACTTCTACAAAATAAGCCACTTTTCTCAACTTGTCAATGAACACCATGATTGCATCATGTTTCCTAGAAGTTCTTGGTAACCCAGTAATGAAATCCATGAAGATTACATCCCATTTCTATTTAGGAATGGGAATGGATTGCAGTAAACCCACTAGATGTTTACATTTAGAATTCACGTACTATCATTTTATGCATGTAGTCACAAAATCAACCACTTCTAGGCTTTCGAATTAGGCCAATAAATAAAACAAAATTATGGCAGTGAGAGTTTTTTGGTATCCTGGGTGGCTGGAATATGGCTTAGCATGAAATTTTCTCACTATGAGCCTCTTAAAATATTCATTGTTTGACACATAGATCCTACTCTTGAATCTAACTAGCCCATCATCTAAAAGTTGATATTCTTCATCTTTTCCACCCTCGCCATCTTGTTGTAGCCTTTCCTTTATCTATTGATACTTCTCATCATTTTTACCTGCAATTTTTACATTCTCTCTTAGGTCCATCCGATAAGAACTTATGGTTGCAACATGAGTCATTTTAATCCTTCTACTAAGTGCATCAACAACCTTATTTTCCTTTCCCTTGATGTACTTGATCTCAAAGTCAAACTCACTAAGTGTAGACATCCATCTAGCTTGTCTTGCATTCAACTTAGGTTGCTCAAACAAATACTTGATGATGGGCCTCTAAATTAGACATAAATTAAGGCCCATGCCTCTAATTTAAAACATAAATTAAGGCCTATGACCATCCTTCAGCACATTAAACTTCTCTTTTTGCATTACATAATTTATTTTTAGCTTTAATATATTCATTAGGAATGTTTATGAATAATTGAATATTTGTGCCTAATATGATTTATTTTTTGTGGAATATTATGAGAATATTGGGCAGATTATGAAGAGTTGAAGGAGGAGATAATTTAGGGACTTGTTCCCTACTACTGGAGGATCAATAATAAATAATAATTCAACAAGATATTATGGAATTATGGCACAAATTTTTGAACTCCAGTGATTGAGAAAATCTAGGAATGTGTTCCACTAATCAAGGGAGCAGATCCACTAATCAAGGGATTTTGGTGAGTAAATATTCTTCAATTCATCGGGAAGGATTCTTAATAATTTTGTATAAGTACCAAGTCGAATTTTCCTCTATGGAATGATTTAGAAAATCTAAGAATGTGTTCCCTGTCATTTAATGCAAATTCCTAGTATTGGGGCCTAGATCCACTCATCAAGGGATTTTGGTGGGGAAAGCTTCCTCCATTCATGGGGAATGATTCTTAATCATTTTGTATAAGTACCAAGTCTAATTTTCCTCTAGAGATATTTTCATTAGTGTTATTGTGGAGAGAGCTTGTATTCTTGCAGCTCCATTGTGTTTTCTTGCAGGGATGTAATTCTATTGATGAAAATAATGAATATTGGTGTCATGTTTAGCGTATAAATCTTGTTCTCCTCCATAGGTCTCTGAGTTTCCTTGGGCTTGGCCATCCCAGGAGCCTGAGAGCCCTTTTGTATCATTTCTTTCCTTCTTTTCATTGCTTATTCACATGCATCTCTAGTTTTTACTTCTTTCTATTTCTGCATTTAGTATTAATGATTTCTTGTTGTAGGATTGAGTTAAATAGTTGATGTAAGTTATTTTGTAGCATTACAAGCATTATTTCATCCTTGGATAATCTTTGGAAGTTCATAATAATCATTGAGTTGCTTGGATTAGTATTCTTATTCCCAAATCTAGATTGTTGGACCTCTTTTTTAGCAAAGAATAGTAAATTTGTGCCATTTTTTAGTGCATGTTAATGAGATTAAACCAACTCAATTCCACTTGCATTATATCGTCAAAACATTCTAGTTCATAACAAAAATCACCCCATTTCATTTAAACTTGATTTGGATAGGCATGTTTTAGACTTACTAGCTCACTAGTTCTCAAATTTCTACATTTTCGACTAGTAATGTTTTTTATTTTTTTAGAATGGGTTAACATAGTTCTTTTTGAGTGATTCCACTTGGAATAGGGACCTAAGAAATCCTAGTTAATAAAAAAAATTATCCCATCCACTTTGGATTTGATTTTCTTGGTCATTAAACCCTTGCCAATTTCATCATTTGACAAGGAAACTTCTCCAAGATTTTTGAGCAAATCCATCCATCTCCCAAATTTGGTTTTGGGTTCTAAGTGATATTAGACATTTTCTCACTCCATTCCACCCATATACCACCTTTTTTCCTGAAGAATGAAAGTAGGTGTTATACCACCATTCATCTAAAAGCAACCATTTGACCCATTGTGTTTATTTATTAGATACAAAGCAACGAAGATATCCTTCCAAACATTTGTTTACTATCTCAGTTTTCCCATTAGATTGAGGATGATAAGTTGAACTATGAGCTAACTGAGTACCAAGACAAGAAAACAATTTTGTCCAAAAATTTCTAGTGAAAATGGGATCTGTGTTGCTTCCAATAATCTTTGCATTTCCATGTAGCTTTTGAATTATTTCCATAAATGCAGTAGAAATTATACTAGCTTTAAATGGATGAGATAATGCACAAATGTGTGCATACTTAGTAAGTCTATCAACTACCACCA
>Ga0115851_101574_pt1 | contig 12120 bp, 12 predicted proteins | sample InSIn2gowninarea_FD_83865 | JGI IMG/M metagenome (GOLD analysis project Ga0115851, IMG submission 83865)
AGCAACTTCCAGGGCAGAATAATTGGTGGACATGCGTGAATCCATGGGCATTCAATTGGTGCATTCTACCTCATATTATCCTCAAGGTAATGACCTGGTAGTATCATCTAACAAGATTCTTGTAAGGATAATCAAAAAACAGTTGGAAGACAATAGAAAGAGATGTGATTCTAGGTTGAAGTTTGCACTATGGGTTGAAAAAGTTACCAATAAGAAGTCCACAGGAAATTCTCCATTTAAGTTTGTTTATGGTGCTAATGTTGTTTTTCCTATCCAGCTTATTCTCCCTGTGGCCAAATTCTTTCTGGAAGAATAGGATGAAATGAATGACATGGTAAGGGTAATGAATAACCTGGTTGAATTATAGCAGATTAGAGAGCATCTAGCTGAAAAGTGAAAAGTTCATCAGAAGAAAATCAAAGAAACCTTTGATAGGAAGACAAAAATGGATAATTTCCAAGTTGATGACTGGGTTCTCAAATGGGATGTGCTGAAGGAAAACAAAGTTAATCATGGTAAGTTTGACTCCTTATGGACAGACCCGTTTTCCATCTCTCAAATTCATTAGAACAATATCGTTATTCTATAAAGTCTGGAAGGAGAAGATGTCTTTGGTGGCCTGGTCAATGGGTGATTCTTGAAACTTTATTTCATTTAAGGCTTTAAAGCCTTGATAATGTAAATATTTTTTTCATTTTTTATTTTTTCTATGCAAGATAGACTCCATGCTGAATGGAACATTAGGAGATAGATTTGATTTTGGTTTCATAGGAAAGGCATTGCTCTATAGTTCTTGAAACCTCACAGGGAGGCTTTCATCCCCAGAAGGAGCTAGTGTTATCCTTGTTGGCAAATGGCCCAAAAATGAATCCAAAACACTCAATAAGTCTTCAAAATTTGCTTAAGGATCATTCAAAGATCAAAACAATCACATCACAAGAGCCCTTACAATGGAAAAAAATCACTATCGGGAGCCAAAAAACCAGAGAAAACAATGAAAAACCAAGTATTAGAGGCATAAACATTGATACACACAACAACCGTCAGATTTGACCGATCAACGGTCAAGTTTTGATCGGTGGGTCGCAATCGACGAAGGCAATTGGTGGATATCAGCACATATTGTATGAAACTTGCGACATCGATCATTGATGCAACATGGACTGTCTATCAAGCACGCAGATCGATGACCCACATCGTATCATATGATTGCTATCAAAGATTATTGAAAAGCGCTACCAATAGCCTGGGGCATGAGTGATATGTGATTGTGATCAGATAGCATCACTATATTTCATCGGAGCAACAACATGAAGAGAGGCCTTTACACATATATGTGTGCTATCCAATGAACCAGACTTGATGCTATTCTAAATATTATTCCATAATATTTGAGGTCCTAGAAAATCCATTTTCAATGCATTTTCGCAATCTTTTATGTATTTCTAAAATACAAAGGGGAAGCAAGGGAACAAGCCACTTGCGCTTTATGATAGTGATAAAAATGGACCTGATAGAGGAATGGACAGAGTTCAAGGACCTTTTAAGTCCGAAATAAATAGATCTTGGTGGGATTTTATAGTGTTGTAGCATTTTTTGTATAAAACAGAAAGCAATCATTGTTAGTATTTAAAGGGATTACAAAGACCTGAAGACGCATTCCATCACGGAACAGAGGCTAGGGAACAGTTGCTAGGAGACAGAGGCTGGAAAGGGAAAAGAAGAGCCACAGCCTAATGCAACCCGAAACAAAAGCGATCATGGAGCATCAAGAGCGTAATATAGCCAAAACCAACAGAAGTGATCGAGGGGCATATCTGGCACGAGCAAGCTCCCTACTAGCACAACAAAGTACCAGAATGAGGTTACTTTGCTTTAGAGAAGAAACCTCCGAGCCCATGCATGCCTAGTCAGGGCATCAAGTTGTTAAAGAGAGATGGAATAGATTAAGGCCTCTCAAACCTCAGAAGGATCGAAAGCATTGTAAAAGGGCCTATAAATATGTGAAAATTTAGAGTAACAAGGGCTCAACTTCTGGAGACTATGGATACTTTGATATTTAAGCTTCTCATATTCATTCTAGCAATATAAGCTTCTTTTGTTGTTATATGTTCAATTTCCATTTTCTCTTCTATTCTAAGCTTGCACTTGGATAGGTTGTTCATGTTTCCTCTATGTCTAATGCTAGATAACTATCGTCTTATTTCTGTGTTGATAAATTAGATTTGCAAGCTTCATTTACTTCCCATAGTTGGTCATTCATATGTGCTTATATATGCATCTGCTGGTACAATCGGTATTCTCCATCTATCCACTGAATCTACAAACTATTGAACGTTAGTGGTCTAAAACCTTGTAAAGCTGAGGGTTTTCATGCATGCCTTGAATAAAAACAAAGTTGGAATGGTTACCTGGCTTGATCCAAATTTTCATCCATACTAGTAGTTCCGAGAACAAGGACAATACATTATGCTCTATGTAAAATAATTGAAACTGTTGTCAAACAAAATTTTATACCCAAGGTTCTTGATTAATCTCTACATTCATCTGCTTCTATTGATTTTGTGCATCACATTTTCTTTATATTAATTTGTCAGCGCACTAAGCTAGGTACCGAGGTTCCCCATTGATTTTTGTGTGAAATATCATGATTAGAGATTTATTCTACCTAATTATTTCAATGTAATTTTGATGGTCTGATTGTCTACCTCAATCACCTACCAATGTTGTGCTTTACCTATGAAATAAAGGCTAAGATAAGGAGACACAAACACATTCCTTGGCGCTTTCATTACTATGGAATGATTGCTTGGATTTTGGAACATGAACATCCATTCCTGTGAATTCCATCACTGACTTATCTCATGGTGTCTTTGTATTCTACCATTACAAAAACTACCAGTGAGAAAGCGATTGGTGAAGTTAGTGACATTGTACCACATCTTGACCTTCACAAGCATGATCATGTAGTTGTTGTTTCCTGTGTCCATAGGATAATTTTCAAAGATGAATATGGTGTAGAAGGAATAAGGAACAACAAATGAATGCATCAACATAACCACATTAACAAAAAATGTAGATGGAAAATAAAATTGATTTAGCCAATGCTTTTTTGTAATGGAATTCAATCATTGAATATTATTTTTTTTTGGTTCTTGAATCTAAACCTCTCTTATTTGGAAACATAAAGATATTTTGGTTAGGTTCCATGTATGATAATTGGATCAAACATCTCTGCATCGAAGGTTACCACTTTACATAATTGCGTATACATTCAATGCCACAACTGGTGTGCACCCTTGCAACTAATTATAGGGAAGTCAAATTGGAATCGAGTGAAAGTAAGGATTTTTTTTCTTATATCCTAATTCTCAATGCTTGATCCAAATGTTGGAAATGATCCCACAATATCAATATGTAATATTTTTTTGAATAACTTGATAATTGGAATCCGTAATTCCCTCTTGTCTTGTGCACATTTCCCACACCATTTTGAGTTTTGGTGATTACTTTCGCTTCCTTACTTGTAAGAAAATAATTCTTATTTTGTCTTTACTAACTATTCCTCCAAAGAATCTATTAATCATTCCTTAAAATATGTGAATTCATGCCATGATTATTTTTATTGTTCTGGGTTTAATATTTTCAATAATGAGTGTATATATGGAGTGGAAGAAAACTATAATTGGTTTCATTATTTGTTAATTACTTTCCCATATTTGTTTGTCTCAAATGGAAAGATGCATAACCAAATAATGAACAGAGTGGCATAGTTCAAATTAGTAGTTCTTGATATTGTTTAGAACTGAGAGTATATTGTTGAATTATTTATGTGAATCTATTAGAACATGATGAATCTTGTTGTTATTTGGTACTTCAATATCAACAATTACAAGTTATATATGTATGAAAGTGTGTAAGTGAAGAAAGTTTAGTTGTATAATTGACTACTGGATATGCTCATTATCTAAACTACCTACTTATATAACTGTCAAAAATGTTGTTCATTGTATTTTCATAGATGGATGTAAGTTCATAGAGAAATTTATTATCGATATTTTCCTTCAGTCAAGAAGATTCTAGTGGTTAGAGGAAGTTATATGTCACGCTCTATCTCAAGAGTAAATTTTTTTTTTAATTCTTACTTACCGACTTACAATAAATATACACATAAACCTTATATAGAGATTTCTCGTACCCTTGACATATATATATATATATGTATTGACCCGCACATGATAAGCAACACAACTAAATTTCCACTCGACATATTGTAATGGATATGTTTTGGAATACATGCATGCATGGGTTAATTGTTTCCCCATACCCGTCTAATAGAAATGTTTATATATGTTAACTTTTATGTGTGGTGATTATGGTTTCGGAACCACGGCAAGTCCCGGGTACAGTGGACCGTTCACCTTCTTAAATACATGCTTTATGGTAATTGCCAAGTATTGTACTGAATTGTTTCCCCGAGGCGCTGCTGTGGTGAAGTTCTGCCGCTTACGGTGCTCGCTTGCTAGATGCCGTCCACCTGGCTTGATCAATGGTCAGCCTTTGAACTGCCATGTGCGGTGGCGTGCTCCAAGACTCCAAGTGCTATGAAACCAGGTACCTCGGTATTACCATTTCGCGCTCATAATTCTTCCCAGTTCCTCCTTGTCGATCGAATGGTGGAAAGAAGCTCAATCAGATCAAAGGTTGGAGTTATGCCATGAGGCAGGGTTTTACAGTGAAATATTTAAGTGCCATTTCCTTTCGGCTTGTTATTGTCTTCATTTGAAATGACTGTGTGCCGCCGAAGTCTCTGGTGCTCTCTGCCATACCGGGGTTTCATTCTCAGTCTCCTGAGCACGGTGACATGCTGTGGCCTCTCCTTTCGACTCAGGTATAGCCGTCTCATCATTCTGCTTTACTTCCGGAGTTTTTCGAAGGTAGTCCTCATGGCTTCCAGGTTTAACCATTTTCGCTGCTAAACTGTTTTGTCATTGTTTTCAACAATTCTGATAAGGTTCTAAGTTTAACTGTCTTAATGTATTCCGGAGAGCGCCTCGGTGACTAGTTGGCGTTCGGGTAAAATCTGGCTTATTCCCCCTCAGCTGTCCCACCATGGGTAAGAGCTGGTTGTTTACCCTTAGTCCTGCTTTCATATTCATTTTACAGGGTATTGCCTGAACCACTGTTCCACTGAACAGGGATGCCGAGGTTCTTGCTCTTGCAATCAATTTCCTCCGCCATGCATCTAGGGTTTCTTTAATGAGAAAGCTATATGACTCATGTTTCTAGTTTGAATGGTTATTTATATCTGGTTGTTTTTATGGCCCAATCTCAGGCGGAACTCTGCCTAGGCACGGTGTGCCGGCTTAAATTATATATATAAATTTTCTGTTCTTTTATTCTAAGTTCTGCCCGGCTCATGGACACTGCTTCTTAGCAAATATTGTGACAATTTTATAATACTAATCTTTTAATGTTTCGGTTACAAGTTGGTTTTGTTATACTGTTGTTTTTGGTAAGACTATGGCTCTGCATTAAAATGTTCTCAGTGTGTATCGTCTTCTCCACAGCTTTTACTTTGAACTCGTTTAACATACGAGTCACCATTCGATTTCTTTTCAGGTATATCAATTATTCTGTAGAAGTTATATCTTGGGTTTTGATTCGGCAAAGGCACCCTGCCGGCTAAGCACACGCTACGCCCCGCAGCGGTGACTCCTTAGAGCCAGAATCTTTTGCAAATAACTATACGCATGCATAATGTGTTGATCTTTTCTTTTGTTACATGAACAGGAATATCTTCGTCTGTAAATTGTATCTATATTATGCTTGTACATAGTTTCAGTCAGTTGTTTCAATTATGTAATAACAGAGATGTTGTTATCGTGCCAGAATCTGTGTTTAGACTGCCAACGAATGTTCGGCCCGTTCTTGCTTTGATAAATTGTCTGAGCTCTTCATTATTTATTGCTACTTTGAATCGGAATAAGAAAACGCATCTACTCTGTTGATGGCTTGTGTTTTTTCTTTTTTCCTTAATTATTATTCGCTCTAGCATACAGAATAGGGTTAAATAGTTCCTATCTATTTAATATTGGTTTTACCACCTGTAATACAAGTTCTCAGCTCAATATATATATATTCAATGCTTGCATTCGTAAAAGGAAATGCAAATACGGTCTCTGTCGAGCACATAGAGAGTTTTTCTTTCTAAGAAAATAGGCAGTTTGTCTCCTTATATTTCATTTTCTCACCACAGAAAGATGAATTCATTTCTCAGTTAATAAGTTTAATAAGCCATACCTGCTTAGCCGCAAACCTGTATGTAATGCTTGTCAGCCACCCGTCCGTAGGAAGATCCTTCTCGATCTTCCACCCCCAAGCACATCTGCAGATCTCGTCTGCGATCTCACTGGCTATGCCAGATCTCGCTCTCTGATCCTAACCAGACATAGTGAATACAGGAATTCTCTTCCTCACAAACATGCCATCCGGTCCTTACCAGACATAGCACTTTCTTTATTTTCTTTTCTTTTTTTCCTCTGCCATCTGATCCTAACCAGACTTGGCATTTCCCCTTTTTCCTCTTGGGGTCCCAACTGCCTCCTCAAGGTAGTTAGGGTTTCTTTCATTTAACCACCTCCACAGTGATTAGCCACAGTTAATCATATACTCAAATTGAATAATGATAACACAATTAATTATCATAATGGTTAACAATACTTAACAACAGAGTTTTTATATTTCATTAAACAGAGTTTATCTCATTGTCAAATTTACTAATTACCAACATTACTCCTCACGAGGGGCATCACATCTCCCCCTCCTGAAGCTCTACATCGTCCAGATGTTGCTGTCCAGCCAAAAATAGTTTGGGATAAGTTTTCCTCATACTCTGTTCATCCTCCCAGGTGGCCTCGTCAGGACCAAAGTGCTGCCATTGCACTTTAACCTGGTAGATGGTCCTTTTCCGCAGCTCGACTCTTGTCCGATCTAATATGTTCACTGGCTCAACCATGAACTCTCCTTCCGGTTCCACCTGAATATCCTGCCAACTTATTATGTGCCTAGGGTCATAGACATATTTCTTTAAAACTGATACATGGAAGACATTATGAACTCGGATATGGCTGGGTAGGGCTAGCTGATAAGCTACTCGCCCCACTCGTGCCAAAATCTAGAAAGGCCCACAGAAACGAGGTGCCAGTTTGGCGCAAGCATTCCATTGAAGGGTACTTTTCCTAGCTCAGATTCAGACATACACATGTTCACCAACCTGATATTCTTTAAATGTCCTCTTCCGATCTGCAAAGTTTTTCTGTCTGTCTTGAGCTATCTTTAAATTAGCTCGGACCTTTTTGACCATGACCTCCATTTCCTCCAACATCTCAGGACCCATCAAGAGTTTGTCCTCCGGTCCACCCCAACTGGATGGTGTATGGCATTTCCGGCCGTAAAGCACTTCGAATGGACTCATCTTCAAGGATGTATGGTACCCATTGTTATAGGCAAATTCCACCAGATGAAAATACTCCTCCCATCGAGTAGGTTGTTGCATCACGTAAGACCTCAACATGTCTTCCACCACTTGATTCACCCGCTCATTCTGCCCGTCGATTTGTGGATGATAAGCGGTGCTGAAGTTCAGTTGAGTTCCCAGCCTTTCAAACAAGGTCCGCCAAAAAACTGATGTGAATTTCACATCACGATCGGATATTATTGTTTTTGGCAGCCCATGGAGTTTGAATATATTCTGCATAAAAACATTTGCGATTTGAGCCGCACGATAGGTGGATTGAACCGGTATGAAGTGAGCTGACTTACTGAGTTTGTCTACTACAACCATTATAGAATCATTGTTCTTTTTAGATTTTGGCAATCCCGTAATAAAGTCCATGGTAATGGTCTCCCATTTCCATTCTGGTATAGGTAATGGCTGTAGTAAACCCGCAGGGTGCTGATGTTCAGCCTTAACTTGCTGGCACTCTAAGCATCGCACCAGATATTCCACCGCATCCCTCTTCATGCCTAGCCAGTGGTACTCTTTCTGAAGCGAAGTGATCAATTTTTGGTAGCCCGGATGTCCCGCATAAGGACTTCTATGATATTCATCCAGAATCTTTTCTTTAATACTGCTTTGATTGGGTACATAAACCTTCTTTTTGTAGCACAAAATTCCAGCTGCATTCAAGGTGTACTCTTGTTGCATTATGTGGGTATTTAAATCCTGCACCAGTTGTTTCTTTTGTAGATAAATCTGATCTTGAGCAGCAGCCTCTTCAATTTCTTTATCAAGGGGGAACTGTCCCTTACTAATACCGATTTCATAAAGGTAGTGCACTTTTCGACTCAATGCATCAGCTACCCAGTTTTCTTTTCCTTTCAAATGTTTAATTTCAAAATCAAAACCTCCCAAAAAGTCCACCCATCTTACTTGCCTCGCGTTCAAGGTTGGTTGACTAAAGTAGCTAGTCAAACTATGGTGATCAGTCATCAGCAAGAATTTCCTTCCCACTAAATAATGGCGCCACATCTTCAGCGCATGAACCACCGCGGTTAATTCCATATCATAAGTGGAATACTTCTGCTCATGCTCTTTTAACTTCCGGGATTCATATGCGATCACCTTTCCTTCCTGCATTAACACCCCACCTACGCCCTCCTTACTCGCGTCTGTGCAAACTACATATTCTTTCTCTGGGTCTGCAATACTCAGCACAGGTGGAGTGGTGAGCAGGTTTTTGAGCTGCTCAAAGCTCCGCTAACATTCTGCTGTCCACTTAAACACTTTTCCCTTCTTTTACAAAGAAGTGATAGGGTATGCAATCCTGGAAAATCATTCTATGAACCGTGGATAATAACCAGCCAACCCCATGAAGGATCGAATATCTGCTACATCTTTGGGGGTTGGCCATTCCATTATGGTTTTGATCTTTTCGGGATCCACAACTATACCTTCTTTGGTGATGATGTGTCCCAAATACTGGATCTGATCTTTATAAAAATCACATTTGCTAAATTTGCCATATAACTGATGCTCCCATACTGTCTGTAACACTATTCTAAGATGCTCCTCATGCTCTTTAATATTCTGGGAGTATATAAGTATGTCATCAATAAAGACTAACACGAACTTGTCTAAGTATTGGTGAAATACACTATTCATCAAACACATGAATGTCGCAGGTGCATTAGTCAACCCAAAAGGCAGTACCACAAACTCGTAGTGTCCATAACGAGTACGAAACACGGTTTTGGCTATGTCCTCATCCTTAATTCTGATTTGATGATAGCCCAACCTCAGGTCGATCTTTGAAAAGATTGTCGCCTCCTTCACCTAATCAAACAGCTCATCAATGCGGGGTAGTGGATATTTGTTTTTAATTGTCAGTTTGTTCAGCTGCCTATAGTCTATGCACAAACGAAGAGTTCCATCCTTTTTCCTAACAAACAACACAGGAGCCCCCCAAGGAGATACACTGGGGCGGATATACTTCTTATCCAACAACTCTTGCAGCTGCATCTTTAACTCGGTTAATTCTGGGACACTCATCCGGTAGGGTGCACGGGATACCGGGGCTGCACTAGGTACCAATTCGATGGTAAAGTCCAAATCCCGCTTGGGCGGTAGCCCTGGAATTTCCTCTGGGAATACATCAGCAAAGTCTTGCACTACCGGTATATTTTCCACAGTCGTACTTTTATCCTTAGACCCAGTGTACCCCACCTGAATTGCATATATTTGGCATTTATTCCGCACACTTCTAACTAGCTGTGAGGTCGTAATTGGCCGGATCTGCACCGGTTTTTGGATGCCTTGAATCTCTTTTTCCACTCCCTGTTCACCTCGGTAAGAAATTGTTTTTGTCTTACAGTTAATTACAGACCATTGCTTCTCCAACCAGTCCATTCCTATCAGTACGTCATAAGATCCAAGAGGGAGTACATTCAGTTCTGTTGTTATTGTCTGACCAGCTAACCTTAGTGGACAGCTGCTGACCTTAGTCAGTACTCGTCTTTTGGCCCCCGTGGCCAGCTGTACTAACCAGGGATTTTTAAACTTAATAGTTTGCAAACTGCAGCTTTCCACAACTTTGGGACTTACATAGCTTAAAGTAGCTCCTGGATCTACTAAAATAGAAACAGTTCGATCAAAGATCTTACCTTCAAACTCGATCATGGTTGGCTGGTAGTCAGCTTGTCGGTCCTCAAGTGCTGCATTTATTCTGGGTATGGATCTGGCCACGTCTCCCACTGTAGAAGCTTCATAGATCTGGGAGAACTGATCGCTTTCCTTCCGATGAGGACAATTTTTAATATAATGGGGTCCACCACAACCCTAGCACTGAACTGGTGGCCTTGTCGCACCTTCATTATCCATTCTAACCTGCTGTTCGCTATATTTAGTTTCAGCAGGTGGCTTCAATCTGATCTGGCTTCTCGATGGGTTTTTAGTGCTGGCCCCTTTCGAGAATACTTTGTGGAAGCTGCTGCAAGTTCCCTTAGTTCCCACAGCCATTCTGCTGCTCTTCTTGTCTGCCCAGCGCTTCCCAAAACCTTCTCCTTTTTGTTTGCTCTGCTGGTAACAGAGTCTAGCCTTCCGAATTGCTTCATCCATCGTCTTCGGATTATCAAACTCGATCCTTTCTCGCATTGCCAGAGGTAGGCTTCTAACAAACCGCTGCACCTTAGCCTTCTCCTCTCGAATATACGGTACATAACGGAGCAGAGATGTAAATTTGGTTACGAACTCATCTATGGTCTGCTGTCCCAGCCGCAGATCATGAAATTCTCGTGCTTTTTCATCATAGAAGCATTCTGTCAGGTATTTTTCCTTAAAATATTTTTGAAAAGCCTCCCAAGTCACATCCTGCTCACTCACCCCCCACACCATCTTGACCTCTTCCCACCATAATGTGGCCTTGGCCTGCAGCTGGAATATAGCCAGCCGAGCTTTAAGATGGTGATCATACTAGTACACTTGGAAATACTTATTCATATTTATCAGCCATGCTTCGGCAGCTTCTTCTGACTCCCCATCAAACTGAGGTGGCTTAATCTTCCGAAACTCTCCTTGTAACTCTGTTCGCGGTCTTTTTGGAGTTTGATATTCAGAAGCGTTAACAGTCTTCTCTCCATGCGTCTCAGCTCTTTCCTCTGCTTCCTCCTGTTCCGTATGATAGCTCTGTTCATCTGTTACTCATGTCTGTTCAGGTCTAGGATGGGACTGTTGATGATGTTGTTTATCTGATAAACTTTTCAGAATCCTCTCCTGTTCCATGTTTAATCTAGCATTGTCCTCCCTTAAACGGGCCATTTCGTCCTTCAGCTCCTGGACTGTCCTCAATATAGCCAAATCAGTATTGTGGCCTTCTTCCCCCAGTTGTACCCATAACTCAGGATTCCCCTGAGGATGAGATTCATTATCTGGTTGTCCCAAGTTCCTATGAGGAGCGCTACTTGTTCGTCTCATCCTGCTGCAACCTGTACAAAATTAACTAATTCAACAGCTGTGATTATATACTTCAGTATACTCTTGGTTTGGTTGTCATGACACTATTTATGCATTACTGTTTTTATTAAAGTTTACCCGAGGTCACAGTGTTGTAACCTAGGCTCTGATAGCAATTTGTCACGCTCTATCTCAAGAGTAATTTTTTTTTTAATTCTTACTTACCGACTTACAATAAATATACACATAAACTTTATATAGAGATTTCTCGTACCCTTGACATATATATATATATATATATATGTATTGACCCGCACATGATAAGCAACACAACTAAATTTCCACTCGACATATTGTAATGGATATGTTTTGGAATACATGCATGCATGGGTTAATTGTTTCCCCATACCCTTCTAATAGAAATGTTTATATATGTTAACTTTTATGTGTGGCGATTATGGTTTCGGAACCACGGCAAGTCCCAGGTACAGTGGACCGTTCACCTTCTTAAATACATGATTTATGGTAATTGCCAAGTATTGTACTGAATTGTTTCCCCGAGGCGCTGCTGTGGTGAAGTTCTGCCGCTTACGGCGCTCGCTTGCTAGATGTCGTCCACCTGGCTTGATCAATGGTCAACCTTTGAACTACCATGTGCGGTGGCGTGC
>Ga0115851_101576_pt1 | contig 12116 bp, 12 predicted proteins | sample InSIn2gowninarea_FD_83865 | JGI IMG/M metagenome (GOLD analysis project Ga0115851, IMG submission 83865)
TGGTTTCGGCCATTCCCCTTTGGATGGCTCGTACGAGAGCCGGCCAGCGATCCAACTTGGTGACATCCAACCAGTACAGATACAGCTGTTCAGGCGCGAGAAAAAGATATCAGACAAAAACCTCCTGCTAAGCGATACTCGTATGAGAAAGAGTGTTTTGTGGAAATAGTGGTCTTTGTGCTTCGAGCTGGGTCTGTGCTTCCTTCTGTCTGAACAACTTGTTTTGCTATAGTCAACGCCTAGAGATGAATGATCAAATCATGTTAGAGATAGTGGTCATGCGGTAGGGTCAGGCCCCAACATTGTCCTAGCAATTTCCAAGGACACGATACAAATTGCACCGCCACATGACGCTACAAGTTCAGGTAAGCTTGAATGATGGTGGCAACGCTAAGCGGCCTGCAAGATACAAGCCACAAAAGCCGACTGGCGACGCTCAGCGGGGCACTGCAATGGGCATTTCAAATGTCAATGATCAACGTCATTCTTGCTGCGAATGTCTTCTGTTCGATGTCCGCGCGGTGCTCCTAAGGCACAAGAATATTAAATCGCTTGCGACGCACACTAGGCAGCTCCCTTTCTCATTGCTCAACTGTTTTCTATATCTCGACTTCTCTTGTCCAAGCCAGAGGCCCAGCTGCTACTTCAACACTGCGGAACACCTCGCTGCAACCATCACACCCCTCCCGTAAGCATGGCTGCCGTGCTCAGGTTACAGCGAAAGTACCCTCAATTTCCTCAAAACGAGATCTTCCAGCTACAGAATGCGTTTCAGAAGTTGGATGTGGACGACAAGGGCTACCTTGATGAGGCCACAGTGATCAAGGCTACCCAACAGTCGGAAAGACAATCATACGATGCCGTTCGACAAGCTTTAAAAGGTGTTGAATTGGATAGTTCTCGAAGGGTAGAGCTTGAAGACTACGTTGATCTCATCTCAAAACTGAGAGATGCTCCTGCGCCTTCGACAGGGTCGCGAGCAGTTTCTGGTGGTGCAGTCAAGCCTCCTACAGCTGGTGGTCCTCCCGCAGTTTCACACGCTTCCAAACCGAGTATTGGCGCAGGCGCTGGTGGAAGGATCCAGATGGGAGGGTCTTCTGCTAACACTACCCATACGATTAATGAGGAGGAAAGACAAGCTTTCACTGACCATATTAATGCCGTTCTGGCTGGTGACCCTGATATCGGTCATCTGCTTCCCTTCCCTACAGACACTTTCGAGATGTTCGACAATTGCAAAGACGGCCTAGTACTAGCTAAGCTCATCAACGACAGTGTACCTGATACAATAGACGAGCGTGTTCTTAATCGCCCGGGCAAAAAGATAAAAACTCTGAATGCTTTCCATATGACCGAAAATAACAACATTGTCATCGAGTCGTCAAAAGGTATAGGCTGCTCAGTGGTAAATATTGGAAGTGGAGATATTATTGAAGTCCGAGAACATTTGATTCTCGGTTTGATCTGGCAGATTATTCGACGAGGTCTACTTGGCAAGATCGACATCAAGTTACATCCCGAACTGTACAGATTACTAGAGGATGACGAGACTCTCGAGCAGTTTCTCCGATTACCACCAGAGCAAATTCTTCTTCGATGGTTCAACTACCACCTTAAGAACGCTGGGTGGCAGCGACGAGTTACAAACTTTTCGGGCGACGTGAAGGACGGCGAAAACTATACTGTACTCCTCAACCAGCTCAAACCAGATATCTGTTCGAGAGCACCCCTTCAGACTCGCGATCTCCATCAGCGCGCCGAACAAGTGTTACAAAACGCCGAAAAGATCGATTGCCGCAAGTTCCTTACGCCGACCGCATTGGTTGCTGGAAATCCCAAGCTCAATCTTGCTTTTGTCGCAAACCTTTTCAATACACATCCTGGTTTGGAAGCTCTCTCAGAAGAAGACAAAGCACAGATCGAAGACTTCGATGCTGAAGGTGAGCGTGAAGCTCGCGTCTTCACCCTTTGGCTCAACAGTCTCGATGTCACGCCGGTTGTTCATTCTCTATTTGATGATCTTCGGGACGGTACAGTACTCATTCAAGCGTACGACAAAGTTGTGCCAGGGTCGGTGAACTGGCGACATGTAAATAAACTTCCAGCATCTGGAAGTGAGATGTCACGCTTCAAAGCGGTGGAAAACACAAACTATGCTATTGAACTTGGAAAACAGAACAGCTTCTCGCTGGTCGGTGTACAGGGTGCAGATATTACAGATGGACAACGGACACTGACACTTGGCCTGGTTTGGCAGCTAATGCGTCGAGACATCGTGTCCACCTTGAGCGGTCTCGCGCAGCGTATGGGCAAGCGAGATTTGAGTGACTCTGATATGGTCCGCTGGTCCAACGACATGTCCAAAAAGGGTGGCAGATCATCCACAATTCGAAGCTTCAAAGATCCTGCTATCGGTACGGGTGTGTTCCTGCTTGATGTGTTGAATGGATTGAAGAGCAGCTATGTCGATTATGATCTTGTAACGCCTGGCAAGACTGAGGACGATGCATTTATGAACTGCAAGTTGGCCATCAGTATTGCCCGAAAAATGGGTGCCACAATTTGGTTAGTGCCAGAGGATATCCATCAGGTGAGAAGTAGATTGGTTACTACTTTTATTGGTATGTCTTCGTCGTTGAGTTATGAGCAAAACTCCTGCTAACAACCGATTAGGTTCTCTCATGGCCACAGCAGAAAAGATGGGTGTATAACTGCTCATGTACTATACCCCATTAACGAGCATCAATGACTGTGGTATATTGGCTATGAAACTTATCTATAATACTCGTTGTAGCCTTTCAGACCAATGCCATACCTTCCAACATTTACAGGTCCATACACTGTTGCTCGTTTGTCTCATGGTCATAACTACTGTAATTCGATTCGAGATGGTTGCGCATTGTCTTGATTAGATGCAACAGGGCGAGTACAATGGACATGGTGATTAAATATGGCTTCTCCACAAATCTCCACCGACAAGAACATTCTGTACACCCTGCCAGCTCAACAAGATGCGCTGGCCTTATCTACAACCTACTATATTACCACCAGATTGTGTGTCGCCGAATTCGTCATCAATGGTTTCTTCCTTACAAAGTACCTAAGCTCCATAGGGCAAAGACGAGACGAACAGAAAGCAGGATCGACTTCACCACTCAGCCTCAGAGATTCGTGGTGCTTGGCAAAAGTGGATTTTCAAATGGACCTCCACTGGCATCCATGTCATGTCCACGCCCATGACATAAGTCCCCGGTCATTCCTCTGCTTTGCTTGCCTAAGCAGCAAAATAAACCACGATCTCATCTTCAGCTAGGAATACCCAAGGAGCTGACACATTCACAATCCGAAAATCGTGCATCATTTCACCAAGCTGGCCACGTTCACAGTGTCGTAAAGCGTTCCAGTGGAATCTTGCTCACAGCTGAGTATCACAAGCACCCCACCAAAGCTAGATATCAAACTCGAAGCGGGTAACACAGATTCGGGCTGCGGCAGCCTGCATTTTGCTCAGTCACCGCTCGGCAAGAAACACTTTACAGCTATCATACCTGTCTGCCATTGATACCATCATTAGTCGACGAGCAGACAGATATGGGTCTCAATAATCCTCTTCCCTCGTCAATGAGGAGTATGTCATGTCTCGGTCGATGAGATCAAAGCTAACATGGTGCAGGCGAGTGTAAAAAGGCCGGAAAGATTCTCACATCGTTCGTTGATCCAGGTCAAGCGTTCGGACCGGATAAGGTTATACCACCTTCAATACTGGGCGGTTGCAAGGTGCGCATCGATGAGTTAATCGTTATCCAAGTACCTAGACTAACAACCACCAGGGTCTAGCTGTCATCACCGTCCTCAAAGCTGGCTTCCTTGGATCCGGACGATTAGGTTCAGGAATAATAGTTGCAAGATTAAGTGATGGATCATGGTCGGCGCCATCCGCGATTGCAACCGCAGGAGGAGGATTTGGTGGACAGATAGGATTCGAGCTCCCCGATTTCGTTTTTATCCTCAACGACTACGCCGCCGTTCGAGCCTTCTCTCAAGCCGCCTCTGTCACGCTTGGTGGCAATGTCAGTATCGCAGCGGGTCCCATTGGTCGAAATGCAGAAGCTGCCGGTGCAGCAAGTTTGAAGGGTGTCGCCGGTGTGTTCGCATACAGTAAGACAAAAGGCTTATTCGCTGGAGTGTCACTTGAAGGCAGTGTTTTGATTGAGAGAAGAGACGCAAACGAAAAGATGTATGGTGGGCGCATAACAGCTAGGCAGTTACTAGAGGGTGGTGTCCGACCACCACCAGCCGCGGATCCTTTGATGCGAGTACTGAACACAAGAATCTTTTCGGGCGCCGCAGCTAGCGATGATGCTATGTACAACGATATGCCAGTGTACGACGACAGACACGACGATGTGGTTTGGGAAGGCCGCACAGGCCAGGGTTTTGGCGCAAATGTTCGAAACCAGAGATCGTCAACTTTCGGCTCACAAAATGACGAATACGAATATCGAGATAATCCACGACGTGCAAATACCTGGAACGATGATGTCTACGATCAGACGCCCGGTGGAGGAAGTTTCAACAGATCCAACACATTCAATTCTCGTGCCAACCCAAATGAAACATTCGACAGCATGGCCAACAACCGAAATAGGTCGAGTACAATCGGAAGTGACAGAACTGGACCTGGAAGACCAACAGCACCAAAACCAGTATTCAGACAGGCGACAGGCACTCTAGGCCCAAACCAAGCATTAGCGCTATTCACATTCGATGCAGAGCAGCCAGGTGATCTGGCATTCAAAAAAGGAGACGTAATAACAATCACTCAAAGAACGGACAACAAGACTGATTGGTGGACTGGACGAACTGAAGATGGTAGGACTGGAATGTTTCCCTCGAACTATATCGAAGCAAGGACGTAAAATGAATCTACACTACGAATTACGAGCTATTTTTTTCTCAAGCATAGCATGGAGATATAGGCGTCGAAATGCTTTTGCTTGATTTTCGTGTATCTACCGAGCTGTGTGTGAGGACGGTGCGTTATTTCTGTCATTCATGGTTGAGATCATGCCATGCTTTACGATATCCTGGCTCGAAATGCTACGTTTGTTAAATATTAGTACATGTTCTACCTCCACACTCAATGTGCTGTCCTGCTTACATAACACATTAACCAAACAGCCTCAATAACAATTCACTCAAACAAGTTCTTTCTTTCGGAATACAGCATTACATCTATATCCGCAACGAAGAATGTAGACTGAGAAGTTGATCCTTGGTACTTGGGAAGCGGATATGTGTTTTGACAAATCCGATTGTTATGGTCAGTTGGTTATCTACAGCAAAGCTACAGCAGTGTCAGATGGACATAGTTGTTATGTATGAGTTCATGATTATCATTATCATTGATATCTATTTCTTCATATCCACGTATCAGATGGGGTATTAATGTATTCCAATGCTCATGACAGACACATTAGCAGCCACGCATATATACACTCCCACCGCGCCCCATCTTATTTCTCTTTCATTCTCTAGTTTTCTACGAACTGCTCAACCCATTCTGCACCAAAAAATTCAAAATAGTGCCATAAGTAACCACATGCGAGTACTGCAGATTCAACCCATGTCCCGCACCCGGCACGATGAACGCCTGGAAGGGGCTGGCGTTGGGCAGGAATTTGGCGGATGCGGCGGGGATGGAGGGGAGAGAGGGGTTGCCGGTTGCTAGGCAGTCGCCGCCGCAGTAGGGGATGTCACGCTCTAGAATTATGTTAGTTCGATGTTGTGATTGGACGTTTTTGTGGGGATTAGGGACTTACCACCAGTGATGACGAGGACGGGTTTAGGGAAAGTATTGACGCTTGCGCTTAGGCCAGCTAGAGTGAGGAGTTCACCTGGCGTTACGGGCTGGCCTGTTGCATATGCTGTTGCTAGGACTGCTGGGTCGAAGTCACCGGGAGCGAAGAAGTCGATTTGCACGCCTGTTGCGCTGGCGGGGGCCAAGTAACCCGTTGCGTATGATGCGAGGGCTGGGTTTGTGTTTGCGATAACGAAATCTGAGCCGAGTTCGAAAAAGGCTGCGAAGGTGCCGTTGTTGGAGAAGCCTGTTAGGACTGCGCCGTCGGAGAGGGATGGGTACATTGCTGTTAGGGCGTAGGTTTGCGAGGAGCCGAAGCTGTGGCCTACGTGCACTACTTTGTTGTATGGCGTGGATATGCCGCTGATTGTACCGTTGCGCAGACCGATTGTCAGGGCGCGGAGCGCGGCGACTTCGAGGGGGAGCTGGATTTCAGAGACTGGGTCGCCGTGGCTGGACATGCCGATGCCTAGTCTGTCCCAGGAGAATGTGCTGTAGCCGTATTGGTCGACGGCTTCGCGGACATAGCTGTAGTTGTAGTTTGCGTAGGAGAAGTCCCAGTAGGATCTGTCGAAGCCGATGCCGTGGGTGAGGAGTTGGACGGTCTTGGCGGGGCCGGCGTCAGGCTCGCAGTAGGTGGCGGCGATGTTGTAGCTGCCGGAGACGGTGTTGAAACCGGTGGTGACTTCGTTGGTGTAGTTGTGACCTTGGCGGGAGAGGTTGAGGATGAAGTTTGTGGCTGCGATGTTTGTGGTTGGGTTGGTTATGTTGAAGGCGCCGTTGCGGGCGGAAATGGTTATTGGGATGGTGAGGTTTGTGCATTTTGCGGCGGATGCGAGAGGAGTGAGAGCTGCTAGAGCAGCGACTGCGATTGCGGAAAACATGGTGATCGTGGCAGTGTGATAACGACTGTGATAAGTGGATTCAACTGTGCAATGGGGAGGGTAGATATGAATACTAGACGAGCTTCTCACCAGCTATATCAACATCTCAGGTCTTCGAAGAGGTCCCTGTGTTTACCAAAGCACGTCATGATGATCGAAACAACAACATACGAGTAGCTCCCACCGAGTGGTCCTGTACGACAGACTCCCGGCGAATGGAGCAGCTCGATGCAGTGAAGTTTGCTCAAGAGCTCTTGTCTCGGCCCAGTCCTAGCCGTATCCTTTCGTTAGCACCAGAGCTGCCAATGGCCGTGTCTTCATGAACCTTTGAGTTATGCTAACGAACAACACGGCGTGAAAGCAGATGTATGATGATGGAATCAGAGCTCCAACCGAGCTGGGAGAACATGACGGGTATCCAGGCAAGGGAACTTGTATCGGCAGCTCCACCTCGGAACCAACTCTTTCCTTGATTGGGCACTTTTAGGCACGTCAGGGCCGGAGCTCAAGTCTAGCTGATGCTTGAGCTCACCCCAGAAATGGTCGCTTTCGTGTCTGACTAGACCTCGAAAAATCTGGGGAAGCTCGGGCAGGTGCAGAACTTGCAGTTACAAACCAACATCTTCACTGTTAAACAAAGTTGAAATAGAGCAATGCTTCTTCCATGGTACTCAAGTTTTTTGGTAGCTTTGAGAAAATCTGATTGTTGATGACCATGTTTACACCACACCGCCGATCCGGCTAATTGTACGGAGTATGGTATGCTCCTGCAGTTCCCACTAATCGATAATTGGCCGTTGAATTCGGAGCTTGCGATGCAGAATGCGATAGGAAATACGGAGCATACGGTGGTCAACAGAAGGGAAATTAGGACACACGCTTTCCCCAACATGATCGTGATATCATCCGAAATGGATCAATGCTTCCAAATGTGATCATTGCTCGTTTTGGAGTTGCTTTCGACCATGAAAACACTAAGCCCATTCAAGTATAGCTACCGACAAGTGGTGCCGTGAATAATCCGCCACTGACCGCACATATCATTCCACTTATTGAATCTCTCGACGCCTCAACTCGATAGGCGTCCACGAGTGTTGCTACTGTCGACAATCAACAACAAGATGTCGATGCTGACCATTCACTCTGCCAGTAACCAATTTGTTTGTGGCCTAGACACACCGCCTGTGTTTGCTTCCAGACTCACCACCAAGCCTTCTGTCCAGTCAAGGACTTCTGCTGTCGCCTCAGTAGCTGTCACGACGCTGATATCGCATGAGAGGCAACAGCAGCATTCGTTGCTGTTGTGACGCATTAGCTAAGTGGTATATGTACTGTGCTGGCCCATCCAACCTTTTGCCATCGTGATCTTCCAAAGTTTTGGCTCTTCTCGATTGTACTGTCACCCAACATGGAGAAGTAGCGGATGCTGTGAGCGGGCGAGCTGACTAACGCCGTGGTATTTTCATTGAAATGATATGTGAGGACGGAGAGGTTCAACGAAGAGCCATCTCCAGAGTTTCACACGTGGTGGAATTGAAGTGTCAGGTGTATGAAATTTGGACCACCCAGTTCATTGTATATGCAATGTTTCAAGAAAGAGCATATATGTCGGGTGAGAACTCTGCACTGTTGTGCAGGACATGTATCACTGTAGCCAAAAGCATAGAGGTGAGTGTAAAGAATGATTGACTGTTATATTGAAGAGATCAAAGCACAGGCTCATGAACGCATGAGATCCAACATATCTCCTCACTCTTCCTTCTCACGATTGATACAATTAACATACTAATTCCCTTCGACCACATGGTTCTCCACAAGATCGTGATAGGGGTATGAACAACCCAATGCGTTTCTTTCGATTTTCACTTCGAGTCCAGAGTCCAAACTTCACGTCACGGTACTCTACCGTTGAGGATGCAATGGACTGGCAGATCTCGCATCGAATGTTGATTGCAAGTCTTGATGAGATGCAAGAATACTGCTTGCTCGAAATTCTATGAAGCTCTCTTCCTCGAATGCAGGACGACCCTACGACCACTGGGTTGAATCCAGGTTAATAAGAACTCAAGGTGTCAGATATTATTATCTGTGGATCTGTAACTCATTATCTTCACACAAACCACTCTTCAGCATCTCTATTTTTCGACGCCTGCAATTTCGGCAATCAAGTCAGCAAAGTCCTGCACGTTTCTTGTCTGAATATACACTGTTCCGGGCCCAGTGAACCGACAAACAACACCCTCTCCTGTCTTCATGCTAGTAAAGAAGCCACCACCGGCTTTCTCAATCTTATAGTCACAATTCCAGGCAACCAAATGACCATTGTCGACGATGTGGCTCTCACCGGCAGGAATCTGATCTCTATGTTAGCTTTGGTCAACCACGTTTGAGACAGGCGTTCAACTCACTTCGCGTCTGGTAATCGCACCAAATGAGGATACCCACATCAATCCCTGGCCACTCACTTCGTACACAAACAACTTCTCGCCGCTGAACATGGCCTTGCCGAAACCTTGTGATTTGGACTGTTTGTTAACACCCTGAGTAGCAGCCAAGAATGCATCCCTTCCGATCCTCCAAGGGACACTCCCATCAACCTGAATGGTAGCAATATCACCCAACAAAATAGGTGCTAGGGTTACAGCGCCAGTTCCAGTATACAAATTCGTATACATCGAACCAGTCAACATCTTCCCCAAACTGAATTTACCCTCGCCTTCTAGTTTGATGGTTCCAGCCATCTCGATCATGGCGCCAGGCTTGGATTTGACTGCACCGCCTTGCTGAAGACTGACTGACAAGATACTGTTTGTGTCCCTGTGAGAAATCTGGTATGTTCCTCCATTGAATGAGCCGCTGTCGCTGGCATGCCATGCACCGGAGCCATGCGATGGCTGGCCACCTGGTTGAATTTGCTGTTGAACATGGTGACCTACGCGTGTCAGCAAATATTCTTCAAGGACTCAAGCTTCGTTATTGGTACCTTGCGTCTGGAACCCAGTCTGAGCATAATTTTGATCAAAACTCTGTTGGACCCCTTGCTGGTAATTCTGGTTGTAACCCTGCTGATATCCTTGGTACGACATTTTGATTCGAACACGACTGTGATGGAAGCGTGATGATAAATCGAAGTCAACGACAAGATATCACGTATTTAGCCAGTCAAGCATCAACATGCCACAAACGCAAGATCAACCAGCGGATCCAAGATATACTTATACCTTAGCACATGTCGGATGCTCAACGCCAACCTGGGAAAGTAGGTACTTGCTTTGGAGCGTAGTTCCTTCCTTTCAGTAACGAGCTGTTCAGTAAGAAGGTGTGTTTTGGCTCGCCTGAAGATCGCTGGGTAATAAGGCCGCCGCCCCCAATCTCACTCCACAGTGCTTTCACTCAATCACAGCGGTTTCTCTGGCAAGTTTGTTTCGAAAGAGTTTTAAACACGGGTCCTGAATCACCTTCTGACTGGCCAGCTCGTTCGCCTATACATTCGTATCATTGGCTCGAAAGTACACCTGACAATAGACCCAGTGGAACGGGTCGATACCTATACTTGGCTTCTCCCTATTTGAGCTGAAAACTTGTTGACCATCCACCACCTCTGTGTGGTTAACAAAAATCATAGAAGATTCAAAATGGTCTCTTGTGCTAAGTCGTACGTCCCCAGCATCAGGTCTGCCCCCCAAGAATACGCACGTTAATTTTCACAACTCAACCAGAGATGATTCGTGATGAAATCTTGGTAACTTCGGCAGTCTTCATTCCGCACCAGTCGCTGCTGTGTTCAAACTCTAGCTTCAGAGGCTATGCCTTATGCGTTTTGCAATGCTCGTTCCTAATCTGGGAAGCCTTTCCGCTTGCTGCAATGGAAGAGCAACCTCGCCGTCGTGGACGACCACCGTTATTATGTTTCCATTGCCGACGTCGCAAGATCAAATGTGAATTGGCCATCGAAAACAAGACCGGGAAAGGTGAACACAATCTATCAGTCTCTGGACAAGTCGACTCGAGCACCTTGCTTCTTTTGCTCCTCATCAACGAAACCTCCGTAGAGTACGCATTCAATGGCACCACTTCAAATTCTCATCGTCGGTGCCGGTATAGTAGGCAATGTTCTCGTACTTCAGCTCTCCAAACTCGGTCATGCAGCCACAATCGTTGAGCATTTCTCGACCTTGCGAACAACAGGACTACTAGTCGACCTACGTGATCACGGTATTGAAGTTATGAAGCTTTCCGGAACTCGACCAAACTTGTCGAACCAGATAGGCACCAGAACAAGGCTCACGTCTAGTTGAAGGTGAAGGTAAACAGTGGGCTTGATTTCCGGCAGACAAGTCCGGTAAAGGTATACACGACATTTGAACAAGTCCGTCCAAAGCTTTGAATTATATACTGATGCCATCGATGGCAACTTCACCAACGGCGGAACCCGACGCTTCGATCTCGTGGTTGGAGCCGATGGTATTGGTTCGAGAATGCGCAAATTGATGCTTAGCTTGGACACCAATGGTGAGTACTTTCTTAGAGAAGTTGTCAAGGATGAAGATCTACCAAATCACAAGGAGATGGTAGAATGAAGGTGATTCGATGTGATCTGGACGAGATTGTAGGCTGCTGTAATAGTGTCAACATCTTAACTTCATTGCCATGGTCAATTTCCTATGTTGCTTTCAACTATGCCTGCACTACGGTAAGTCAAGGGGCATTCGATGCAAAACATGTGGTTGACGTAAAGCCAGGAGTATAGTGCGGATTAACGTTACGCCGATACTGCTAGTCGGCTTACTCAGCAGAAGTGCTGACGGCATTGACACAAGATCTACGCCGGCAATCGAATCAAGATGTAGATCGGCTCTGGATCGTGCATCGATTCTCCCGAACATTGACGGTGAGGCTCTAGTGTGCAACAAGCTTCATCCACATCAACAGCATTCTGACCATGCATCACTGCTAACAAAATTATCCTCCCCTGAGTTAATCTCTCGTAGCATAACGGGAAACAAGAGCAACCAGCTTTACACCTCTCAAGCTTCTTGTGGCGGTAGAGCACAAGCTCAAAGGTCATCCATCTACTGCTAGGTTGAAACACATTCGAATTTCATCAACATGGAGGCTCAATCAATGCCGGATCAGTGGAAAACCACTCTGAAAATGACTCCAACATACGAGGAACTCTATTCTGTCTCTAACCATTTTGGCTACCTTTCAAGCTACTTGTCCTCACAGTTACCATCTCCCACTATTTCCAACACGACGTTCCATCAATTCATACCTAACAACATCACATCAACGAGATTCTCAACACACCCCAACACGCCACCAGTTTTCTTCAACGTAAACAACATGTCCCTATTCTCAAATATCTTCAA
>Ga0115851_101345_pt1 | contig 12115 bp, 9 predicted proteins | sample InSIn2gowninarea_FD_83865 | JGI IMG/M metagenome (GOLD analysis project Ga0115851, IMG submission 83865)
CAGCCATCAAAATCCATATATACATTAGTACATTTACACATGAAAATCAAGGAAATGAATTTCTCATTAATGAATGCAATGAACCAACTCGAGATGGGACTACAACGTTCCACCCAACCATAAATTGGATGAGCCAAGTCTCTCTTTAGCCAATGACCCCTGTGCCATATTCCAAGCATGAATGTGGGACTCATAGAACACATCAAAACACCAATCAACATGGATGCCACTAGAGTTCTCCACCTACGCTGTGAGTATTCTGAGTGCCTCTTAGTCTCTTAGGCTTTATTGTGCATCCACAGTCCGATCCAGGGATCACTAGGCCCTACACCGAGACATAGTATCCTGACTTTACTGTGCATCCATCTTGAGATCACTAGGCCCAACAGAGTCAAAATCTACCTCTTGGCTTTACCATATATCCCACCGTTCCCTAGCAAGGATTACTAGGCCCACCAAGGTACATAATCTGGCTTTACCGCAACCCACAGTCCAGTTCAGGGGTTATGAGGCAATGGCTTCATGATCCTTAATCCGGTTCAGGGACCACTCATAATGGGTGTTTGTTAATTTGGAGATCCAACCCACTGAGCTTCGAATCCAATCCGACCATCCCACATAAACTAAATGAGAGAACCCATCTCATCAAAGCTACCATGAAATATTTTCACACTTGGAAAAACCCATGCCATGGTAGAAAATATTGTCACACCTGGAAAAACGCATGTCACGGTAGAAAATAAACGCATCCAATCCCATGCATGCCAAATCTAGCAAGGAAAATACACATGCAAGTTGATACCTACAATGAAGCCTGTTGTAGTTGCTTGATCCTGCCTTTCCCTGCTTGATATTTACTTCCTCTTGCCTTCTTTTCCTTTTTGCTCCAATGCCAAAGTGCTCCAAGAAAGATCTAAGTGTCCAAGAGTATGAGAGAGAGAGAATAATGAGAGAGCTCCAAAGCTAAACTGACAAAAGCCATGACATGGTCCTCATAAGCCTTTTTATGGATGAGGCCTCTATTTTCTTCATTTTCCATTATTTTCCTTCATTTTCCTCCTCACATGCAACGTGTGACCTTTCATCTCATTTTTCTCCTAATTTCCATTATTTTCATAAATAATTGTGCCAAAAATGCCATTTTGCCTTTCCAAAATTTTAGCCATTGCCTTTTCCAATTTCCTTAGCCATAAACAACGAAATGAACACCCACTAGGATGTATTGCCCAACATTAAGCTTAGAATAAGTGTCCCATCGCCCATGGTTATTGTTTTTAACTTTTGTTACATGGAATATTCACTAGGTTTGTTACAGAACCCTCCCCCTTGGGGAACACCATCCTCGGTGTTCAATCACACATATACCTCAACAAACTGTTGAAAGAAGACATACTGCTCATGTATTTTTATAACACAGCTCGATGCAGTATTTACAATGAAATATCTCCTCGGGAGAAAAAAAATCATGACAACATGACAACATACCGCATAGTAGAGCGTTATAACACCACTCATTATGGTATTTACAATTGCCATCCTGCTGAGTTCCCATCCACATGACATTATAACATCATGATAACATAACCACATGATAGCATAGTAACATGACAACATAATAATAATAACAAGACACCCATACCGCGTAGTGGAGATTTATAACATAACTCATGGCAGTATTTACATCCATACACATATATGCATATAGCAACATCATCAAAATATATACCAAAACATATATTAAAAGATATACCAAAGCATATATCAAAACATATACTAAACACCATATCTAAGCATATATCAAAACATCATATCAAAGCATATACCAAAACACCATATCAAGCATATATCAAACCACCATAAAGCATATACCACACCATCATATCGAAGTTTCTTTGCCTCAACCGACAAACAAGGAAGGATACATAGGCCGCATTTGATCCGTCATCTCCCATGTAGCTTCATCAAGCACAAAGTGCTTCCATTGCACTTTAACTTGCTCGATTGTGTTGGAAATAATACTGGGGGGGGGGTGTGAATCAGTATTAGTCAAGTCAATAATCTTTTTCTTTTCATAGTCAAATTTGTATATGCTACTTCCATGTGGATAACCCACGTGTACATGCAAATGTTCTTAAGGAAACAAGCGTATATCCAACAAACTAATGATTCAGTTAATTCATATGTTGATCTTTATTCTGTGTATCAATACTTTATTAAACATTAAATTGTAACCATGTGCAGTTAATAACAAAGTGAACTATCACACATAAGCAACACACATGTACACCAAGATTTAAGGTGGAAACCTAATGTGGGTGAAAACCACCTACTGCTGTCGTCTTTGTCTTCTTTTAATAATAAGAAAATTTATTTACAACATTGTACTATTGCAGACTCATACCAGTACATAGGCTTCTACTTATAGGAGGCTACAATCTTCTCTCATTATCCAGCGTCTACTGGAAGGGAGCTACAACCCTCTAGCTATTGTACTAGCTGATATATTTACTAGTACGTAGGCACCGACCTACAGAAGGCTACAACCTTCTCTCTTCCTCCAAGGACCTCGTTTCATAAATTTTCAGAATGGATACTCCTGGAACATAACACCATAATCTGAAGGCCACGTTTCATCCAATTTTCATACTGGACCCATCAAAAACATTGAAGCACAAAATCAATCACCACTGCAATACAACCATCAACTATTTCTGCATCAATCAATCACTGAAACTCGATCATTACTTTCTAAATCAGCAAAACTCAATCAATCACTGACAACCTCTGAACCTCTGACACAACTGAATCAACCATTCATTCATACTTTAATCAACTTTAACAAATCAACTGGAACAGAGAGATCACTATAACCAGTACATAGATTTGTACCTAGAACATTGCATCATCATTCAGAACTAGTTGTAACATTAAAACCATGCATCAGAGTGTATACGCAACTTGGAAGATATAAAACAACGTGTATACGCAACTTCATCAGAGCAAACCAATGTATAGATCTGCAAATACTTACTTATAACTTTGCTGCACTTCCGACTTCAGACATACCCAGATCATTACATATAAAGGATAATACATGTGTTAGCAACCAGATCTAGCCCATCAGATCACATAATGATAAGTCATTATGATCCTGGTCCATTATTAGATCTCATCCATCATTACTGAAGCAAATCACAATCAATCAATCTGAACAATGTTACCACAATTCAGTCACCAAAACATAAAGCAAAAACCAGAACTATGCATCAACAAACAGAACCAATTGTAACCTCCAACATCATAGTTCACAAGGTATACACTACTTCAATATGTCAAACCTGCGTGTATACGCGCTTTTACCAAAGTAAAACAACGTATACATCTGTAAATATTCATTCATAATTTTGCAGTTATTCCAGACTTTAGTTATACCCAAATCATAATATTTACAGAACAACACATGCATCAATATACAGATCTAGAATAAACATGATCAAAGCATATAAAGATAATTCATTCCAAGCCTTAAGATCCCGATCCATCATTAGATCTTGTCCTTCATCAACCGCTAAGGTTCCTCCTTGGCTCAGATCAAGTGGAGCATCATAAACCCATAACCTGCATACTGGATCTCACACTTTATCAAATATTCGATGCTTGTCTACTCTGGCCTAATGATCTTCTCCTCCTTATATAGTTTTAGGCCTTTCTCAATACCATGGACCAAAACTACTTAGGACCAATACATTGGACCAAATACCTAGGGTTAATACCTCAGATCAGATACCTTGGACCAATACCATGGATCAAAATACCATGGACCAAATAATTTGGACCAAAAACTTAGTTTTCCAAGGTATACATGCTTTTCCTTTTATGAAAGTGCATGTGTACGCTATACACTCCTTTTGTTTTGTTAACCTGCGTGTATACACAGCTTGGTCAAGGTGAACCTGCGTATACCCCTCTTTCTTCATTCTATGAAGTCTGATTTCTAATTCTTTGTTGTTTACCTACTATACTGTGATCTTTCATCTGAGTGAGTTTCCTTCTGAACTGATTCCTTGAAGCCGCCCTGCATTTCATCACATCTACTACCATGCATTTTATCACCTTTGATATCTCTTCTGTAGATTCATCTAGTTACCACAAATAAGAGAGTTGTTCTACTACAAGTGGGTTGCCATCAAGTACAACACATGCATCATAATGCCAACAATCTCCCCCTTTGGACTTGATGGCAACAACAACACCAAGTCACTCTCCCCATTTGACATCAAGGGCAAAGGGTGGACCAAGATATTCTCCCCTTTTGATATCAAGAGAAAAGGGCAGACCAAAATGAAGACTTTCATATCTGAATAGCTGAGTATTAATCATGCTCCCCCTAGTCACATACTGAATTCTCTGATTGAACTCCCTCTTTGTTCATGCTTAGATATACTATATCATCCATGCTCCCCCTGAGCACATGCAGAGTCTATAAATATTTTCAAGAAAAATAACATGACTTTATAACTCAACTATGTGAGTTTGACCTTCCTATCACCAATGACTCATACATACATTCATTCTCCCAACCAAGTGGGGATATACTAAACTTGACTCATCCACCCGACCAAGTGGGGATATATCAATTGTTTATACATGACTGAAATATTACATCATCCTTCCCATGCATAGTGGGGGTATAAATTACATCATATGACCAAAAGGGACTCATCAAATGACTACAATAGAGAGAGAAAAATTATTACATCATGGGTCTTGATATGACCTTTGCATTGAATGATATACATAACATTTATAACAGAGACCAAATATCTAAACAAGACCATGATAGTCATCAACAACTATCATACACCATGTATGATTTGTTCCATAAGCATCTGTCAACAGCATCCAGACCAACAACCTATATATGTCCATGTATGCCTGCATATAGATATCAACTCATCCTCTTGATCTCATCAAAATCAACTTGCTTCGTTTCCTTCCATGAATCAACTCAGCATATGGCATATCTCCAAGCAGTAACAAAATCATTCACACCATATCATATGTGAAAACACAATAGTCATCGCATGATCTTTCACATCATTATCAAGAATTGCATGATCTTTCCACAAGGACCTTCAATATATCAACCATGTATCATCACTAGGGAAAATCCCACATCTGATAAGCATTAACCATGATAATCAACATATGTGAGTATCAAACTATCATCATAAGGTAAGAACTCATCATCATTATGTGACTAAGTAAGCCATGTCTTCGAATATCCATGTCTTCAAATAGATATGTCTTCATGAGACCCGTAATAACACCATTCTCTTGGCTAACCAACAACATTTGTCAATATGCAACTTAAGTAATCATCCATGTATCCAGCATACTGTATATCCATCATGAGCTCATTGTAATTTATCAAGATTTCTTGATATCATCAACAGCAACAATCCTCCACCATGTGAGAGGCAAGAACTATAAAAATCCTGCATCATAACTGCACCATATGAACTTTATATATCTTTGAAGGCATGATGATAGCAACCTAAAATAAACGAATGGCTCATCATCAAATAATGAAATTGTGTACTCAGGCTTTGTACTTATCCTTGTCCATATGAAGATCACCATGTAAGCAACATATATTTACTATATGCATCATCAAATATTCATCCACAATCATCCATAAATCTAATCTAAATAATAACTATGTAACCTCAATTAATACAAGTATCATATAAGATTTCATCATGGGAAACTTATAACAGTCACATAGCAAGATGTATCGCTTTAAACACTTTAGCCACATAAGCATCATCATCATTGAAAAGACTTCTAAACATAATGCCAACAATGCTTTGTTAGAAGCATATCATGTTTTCCCCCTAAACCTGTTCCACTTGTTCACTATCAGATCTGATCATTGCATATATCAATAAGAAGTATCAAGGCATCATCATCAATCAGATATACATCAAGTTATCAACAAGTTGTTAGAATCAAGACACTTCTAAATAATATCCACAGACTATAGTCATCTACTATAGAAAAGATAAATGATAATTGTCTGAATCATATCACCTCAGTTTTTCTGAGACTGTCCCACAACATTTTTCTCAAACTACATATATGCGACTGTGCAGCTTTGAACTCACGTATATATGCGACTTGTCTTCATGAAACTTGCATATGAGATTTAGAACATTGAAGTTTCATACTTTCGGCTTCTCCAGAGTCTGTCATGTCTGTACACTGTGCCATGCCACATTTTTTTGACTGTACTTACTTCTTCTTCCATATCTTCGAGTGTGATGATGTTTTCTCCTTTTGGTATGGTGCCTGAAATTTTCTCCTACATTCCTTTGCTATATGTCCAAGCTTGTTACATGCATAACATCTTATATGTTTCATATTTTTTCTATAGTAGTCAATGGCTTTGTGACCAAACATATTGCAAGAAAAACAATATCCCTTAAAGTACCTACAAGCTGATGATCTTTCTGTGTGATGGTCTTGAACCATTCTACTTTTGCATCTTGCTGCAACATGTCCAAGATTATGACATATAAAACATTCAAAATTATTCATTTGAGAAAATAACCGACTATCACTTCCACATTTAGGAGTAAAAGATCTTCTTTAAAGAATTTCTTTCCTTGGTTGTTGATGGGGTTGACCTCTAATCTCCTTGTTGAGCATTTCAGGTTTTACATTAGAGTTCCTTGCCTTAGCTTGTGAGCTAGATTCACCTTCAAAAAATTCATGGAAACCAAGACCATATTTGATGGTAGGAGACCTCTGACTACTAAGAATATCATCCAAAATCTTAGTATTATCTTCAAATCGTAAAAGCTTATCCTTTTCTTCTAATTTATCTTTTAGTATATTTACCTCAACTTGATATTGCTCTTCCTTTTCAAGATAATGCTTCTTCATGATTTCTTCAGCATTTCTTCCTTCTTCCACTTGTTGCATTAATTTGAGAACTTTGTTTTCTTGTTCTTTAAGAGCTTGGAGTAGTTCTTCATTCTGCTTATTTTATTTTTCAAGATCTTCTTTTAGAGAGAGGATCTTAGCTTCAAGACCTTCATAGTAACTGGATCTATCTTTAATTTTTTTGATTGTTATGTTCCTTTTATTTACTTCATTTCTTAATGATGTCACTTCATCCTTCAGCTTTTGACATTGATCTTCCTTTTCCTTGTACTGCTTCCTTACTGTGTTTGCTTCCTCCTTTAGTTTGGTAGCTTCTTCTTTGAAGGCACACTCCATTTTGTCCAATAGATCTTGTTGATCTCTAATTTTGTCTATGAGCCTTTTAAATTCTGCCTCTATTTGATATCTTTCTCTTTCACCCATAAGAGAAAATTCAGTTGTTTCGCTGTCACTTTCATCATCTTCAAATGGATAGAGAAATGTAACACCAGAGGATAATAAATTCATACCTGATGGTTATTTTTCTTGTTCATCTTCATTCTGAGGTGATTCTGAATCTGAAGAGTTGCTTCCACATAATCCCCAATCAAATCTCCCACTATCATAGTTCCTTTGAGATTCCTTCTTCTTTTGAGGTGCTTTCTTCTTTAGCTTCTTTCCCATTGTTTCTATGGATCTCCTTCAAGCGATCAAGCTTCTGCCAAAGGACCTGCTCTGATATCAATTGTTGGAAATAATACTGAGAGGTGCGGGGGGGGGGTAAATCAATATTAGTCAAGTCAATAATCTTTTTCTTTTCATACTCAAATTTGTATACGCTACTTCCATGTGGATAACTCGCATGTACACGCAACTGTGCTGAAGGAAACAAGCGTATATCCAACAAACTAATGATTCAGTTAATTCATCATATGTTGATCTTTATTTTGTGCATCAGTACTTTATTAAACATTAAATAGTAACCATGTGTAGTTAATAAAAAAGTGAACCATCACACATAAGCAACACACATGAACACCAAGATTTAATGTGGAAACCCAATGTGGATGAAAACCACCTTTTGTTGTCGTCTCTGTCTTCTTTTAATAATAAGAAAATATGTTTACAACATTGTACTAGTGCAGATTCACACCAGTACGTAGGCTTCTACTTGCAAAAGGCTACAATATTCTCTCGTTCTCGAGCTTCTACTGGAAGTGAGCTACAACCCCCTGGCTCTTGTACTAGCCGATATGTTTACTAGTACGTAGGCGTCGACGTACAGAAGGCTACAACCTTCTCTCTTCCTCTAGGGACCTCATTTCATAATTTCATACTAGATACTCCTGGAACACAACACCATAATCTGAAGGCCACATTTCATCCAATTTTCATACTAGACCCATCAACAACATTGAAGAACAAAATCAATCACCACTGCAATACAACCATCAACTATATCTGCATCAACCAATCACTGAAACTTGATCATTACTTTCTAAATCAGCAAAACTCAATCAATCACTGACAACCTTTTAACCTTTGACACAATTGAATCAACCATTCATTCATACTTTAATCAACTTCAACAAATCAACTGGAACAAAGAGATCATTGTAACCAATACACAGAGTTGTACCCAAAACACTGCATCATCATTCAAACTAGTTGTAACCTTAAAACCACACATCAGAGTGTATACACAACTTGGAAGAGCCGAAACAGCGTGTGTACGCAACTTCATCAAAGCGAACCAACGTATAGATCTGCAAATACTTACTTATAACTTCGTTGCACTTCCCGACTTTAGACATACCCATATCATTACATATAAAGGATAATACATGTGTTAGCAAATAGATCTAGCCCATCAGATCACATAATGATAAGTCATTATGATCCTGATCCATTATTAAATCTCATCTATCATTACTGAATCAAATCGCAATCAATCAATCTGAACACTGTTACTACAATGCAGTCACTAGAACATAAAGCAAAAACCAGAACTCTGCATAAACAACCAGAACCAATTGCAACTTCAAACATCATAGTTCACAAGGTATACACTACTTCGATGTGTTGAACCTACATGTATATGTGCTTTTACCAAAGTCAACCAGCGTATACATCTGTAAATATTCATTCATAATTTTGCAGCTATTTCAGACTTCAGTTATACCTAGATCATAACTTTTACAGAACAACACATGCATCAGTATACAAATCTAGAATAAACATGATCAAACCATATAAAGATAATTCATTCCAAGCCTTAAGATCCCGATCCATCATTAGATATTGTCCTTCATCAACCACTAAGGTTCCTCCTTGGCTTAGATCAAGCAGAGCATCATAAACCCATAAGCTGCATACTGGATCTCACACTTTATCAAATATTCAATGCTTGTCTGCTCTAGCCTAATGATCTTCTCCTCCTTATATAGTTTTAGGCCTTTCTCAATACCATGGACCAAAACCTTGGACAAAATACCTAGGGTCAATACCTCAGACCAATACCATGGATCAAAATACCATGGACCAAATACTTCAAACCAAAAACTTAGTTTTCCAAGGTATAGCCGCTTTTCCTTTTATGAAAGTGCATGTGTATGCTATATGCTCCTTTTGTTCTGTTAACCTGCATGTATATGCAACTTGGTCAAGGTGAACCTGCATATACCCCTATTTCTTCATTCTATGAAGACTGATCTGTAATTCTTTGCTATTTACCTGCTATACTCTGATCTTTCATTTGAGTAAGTTTCCCTCTGAACTGATTCCTTGAAGCTGCCCTGCATTTCATCACATCTACTACCATGCATTCTATCACCTCTGATATATCTTTTGTAGATTTATCTAGTTACCATGTACAAGAGAGTTGTTATGCTACAAGTGGGTTGCCACCAAGTACAACAAATCCATCATAATGGCAATAGATTGTTCGGTTCTAGAGCATGAGCATCTTTCTCTGCAATATACACTGAGGCTCCAACTGAAATTCTCCATTTGGCTCCACCTGCAATACAGACTAGTCAATCACATGATCAACATCTTTAACATAATTTTTAAGCAATGAGACATGGAAAACATCATGGACTTTCACTGTCAGAGGTACTTCAAGTCGATAGGCTATTGGCCCAATCCTCTCAATAATACTGAAGGGTCCATAAAATCGTGGTGCCAACTTGGCACATGATCCAATCCACAAGGAGATATTCTTTGGTTTGATATGCAAGTACACCTGTTCCCCAACCTAAAACTCCTTGAAAAACCTATTCCTATCTGCATAACTCTTCTACCTATCCTGTGTTGCCTTTAGATTCTTCTTGATCACCTACATTTCTGGTTCCATGTATGCAAACATATCTGGTCCAATCAATATCTTGCTAACCATATCACTCCAACTAATGGGAGTGTTGTAACTTTTCCCATACAATGCCTCAAAAGGACTCGTCCTCAATGACTTGTTGGGTCACTAATTTGTCATCATTTTCACTTGACTTTGTCATTCATTAAGCCATTATTTCCAACCATCCATTGCACCATTTCACTCACTTGCCACCATTTTTACCATAATTCTTCAAAATGTGTCTCTGTATGTCTAAGTGGTTAATTAACATCGTTTTCCTTTATTTTTAGTAGATTAAGAAGAATTTTGCATGGTTTTAAATAATGATAGTTTAGCAAGTTCAAGTTGTTGTGGATTTGTCACGTTTTCATACCTACCTCCATGGTTGAGGTAGTAGCACCACTCTAGAATGAAATCTGACACTTGGGCATGGTTTCTAGAATCTCCAATATTGATTTGTATTGGTCAAATTCCACCTAGCTCGCACGCGTGGACCTCCAGGCAACAATCAAGGGAAAATAGCAGCAGTTTTGACCAGTAAACTTCAAACTCGTTTTCTGAGCAAATGAAAGAAAATCTTGGTAAAAAAACATGGGTTTTGTTCATAACTGGCCCAATTAATTTCCTAGACAATGGTTTTCCCGAATTCATTACTATTTGGAAGATATTTCAGGTTGTTTGGAGCCCTATTTTGTAGGTTATGTGAGCAAACATTGCACCCATGTGTCAATAAATGACCAGTCAAGAAAACAAAGGTTGGAATGGAATGTGCTTCATCAAATTCGTGGTAACCAGGTGTCCATTCAGTTATGATCTTTAGCCATATAAATATCCATAAAGTTACATTGTAATCACTATATAAACACTCCATTGAAACAGAGAGGGGTGTGTAATTTTGAGGTGATTATGACATTTTAAAAAGTCTATTTTTAATTCCTTTTGAATGAAGAAGTACCTTAAAGACTTGATGGGAAGCTAGCTGTTGGAGTAAAGCTTTGATACCGCTTGTTTGTGTAGGGCCCCTACAAATAGTGAAGATTTTGCATTATGCATTTTTAATGTAATTGTTTTCATGTTTTATTTTATCATTTGATGTAGTTAAATAAAATGTTTTTATTTTGTTATTAGTAATAGTTCTTTCCAGAATTCCATTTTATCATTTGATGTAGATGTTTATATAGTTTTCGTTTATCGTTTGATGTAGATTCATTAGTCTTTCCTTTTGAATTGATTATAGAGTAATTCATAGTTTTATTTCTAGAAACAGCAACGATTTATTTCTGGGTAGTTTTACAGAGTTCATAATTGATTTATTTCAGAACATTGAGTGATTTCTTTTCTAGTTATGAATTAGTTCTTTTTAGAAAAACTTGATAAATTTCTTTACAAGTTTATGAGTGATTTCCTTTTGAACAATAGTGATTTCTTTACAGTTTCAGAGCATTTCAATTTCACAATTAAAATGATTTCTTTGAAAAACAATTCAATTGCAGAGCATGAATGGTTTTCTTATTGGTTCATTTTAGAACTTAGTTGTGCAATTTTCATTTTGTTTAAGCTTCATATAGGAATTGATAGGGCAGTAATTCTGTGTTTAGAAATTTAGATGTGTACTGCAATATATCAATTTAGTTTCTTTAATGAGATAGTGTGAATTTGCTTAATTTCATTTTGCAAGTGTGAGTTTATTTTAATTTCATTTGACAAGAGTAAGTTTATTTTGCAAGTGTGAGTTCTTTATAGTTTCATTCTGCTAGAGTGATTTTACTATGGTTCCATTTTTTTAAGTAAGAATTTTGCTTTAGCATCATTTCATTAGATAGGAATGTTAATTTC
>Ga0115851_101577_pt1 | contig 12115 bp, 13 predicted proteins | sample InSIn2gowninarea_FD_83865 | JGI IMG/M metagenome (GOLD analysis project Ga0115851, IMG submission 83865)
GAGAAGGAAAATGGGGAAAAACACACAGGGAGGAACCTATATGTCTTATCAAAAAAAAAAAAAAAAAACAAAGAAAAAAGGAAGAGGAAATTGAATTTTCAAATGCATTACAAGTTACAGGTGGACCACAGGAAGCAAGAGGAAATGCCACAAAGCCTATTTCTCATCCTCTATCCTCTTCTCCATCATTTCTAACCTTTTTTCCACCTCTCTGTGTTTTTTTTCTAAAGACTGGAAGCCCTACTGATAAATTCTGGTGTGATTTCCATGGTGAGACACCTGAAAGTAACAATGGCATGGGTCTTTGAATGGGGTACTAAGGAAAGGGCAAACCCCTGAGTCACTTCTTCATCATACCCTCTAAGTTTTTCGAAAAATGACATCCAATTGGCTCTGGTAAAAAAGGCTACTGCCTCAAGATGTTCATGGAGCCTGACTAAATTTGTGGGTTCCTTCCTCATGAATCCCCCTATCATTATGTTTATAATCTTTTGGAACATCCTAGGTGGAGAAGGAGACAACAATTTTTGTAGAAACAGGAAATAGAGAAAAAACTGTGTTTTTTTTTTTAAGAAATAGGTAGAATTTTTTAATGCAATTCCTCTTCTTTCCAGGCTTAATTAGTCCTTAAAATTGCATCACTCCTTGCACATATGAATATCCAAGTTGGGTTTGTATAGAGCCTACCTCTTCAATTTCGAATTTGAGTGAAAACCCCGTGTTTTCTCCTGTAAAACTGCTTATTGCCCGTCCTGTAGAAACCACAGAGAGTTCGAGATAGTTTTTAAAAACAGTTTGAGGAGCTAGGGATTTTCATAGAGAGCATGTAGGCCATGCTACAGCTATCCACCATCCTAACTATCAATCCCACACCTGCACCACCTCATTTCCATTGATTTCTTTCCTTCCTGCAACAAAAACACAGAAACCAGTTTAAGAAAAAGAATGAAATAAAAAAAGAACAGCACCTCCACAACTCACCTGCCAAATCCTTCTCCATTGCCATCAAGATCTTCAGTAGCATCCTCATAGCTCCCAGTACAAGAGTCAGCTAAAAATTTTAGAGGGAGAAGCAGCTACAGGAGCTCCTGTAGGATTTCCTGTAGCAGCTGATCCCCTTAAAATAAAGCTCCAACAGCAAAATAGGTATAGCCACAGGAATGCAGAGCATGTCCGAAGTAGGATTCAGCTAAATGGCACCAGTACAAAACAAACAAGCCACATATCAAGAAGCAACGAGCATATAGTAGAAGGGATACATCCATGTAGCACTGAAATCCGAGCATGCAACAACAACAGAACCATGCAACACCACAGCATGAACATTCGAGCTGTAGGTAAGTGTCTAACCCTCTCCTCTATTGCATCTGTATAATTCAAAAATTGTATGAACGAATGAGATGGTTAAGGTTAAACCAGAAAGGTGGCCAGTTAACTGGCCACCCTCATCCAGTTCGACTGCACTCATCCAGAGATCCCACACACGTGTGCCTTGTCAACTCACAAAAAATCCAAAAAGACAAGTAGTGGCAGGGGTATAAAATCCAATGCAAATGATGGGAAGTGATTGCGTGTAAAAGTCACGAGGAGTCATGATGACACAGTAGTGGGGACCAATGGTCTGAATAATGGCAACATACCCTTTTTTTCACCTCACATCATCCCGAGAAATATCTTGAGTAAACATAAGTACTCCTCCTTGAACTTATTCACCACCTTTGTTTTCATTTTATCATCATCCTCATGGTTGCAACAAGCTCCATACCACTTCCACAGCGTCGAAACTATCATTCTCTGTCATTTTTAGTCCTCCTCCTCCTATCAGGGTTCTATAGGAGCATTATCGGGTTCTTCAGGAGCAGTAACAGGTTCTACAGGAGAACCTATAGCCATTTCTACAGGAGGGGCAGTAAGCAGTTTTACAGGAGAAAACATAGGGTTTTCGCTCAAATTTGGACTTGAAGAGGTAGGCTCTGTACAAACCCACCTTGGATATTCATATGTGCAAGGAGTGATGCAATTTTAAGGATGAATTAAGCTTGGAAAGAATAGGAATTGAATTAAATTTTTTTTTTCCTGTTTCTTATAAAAAAGAAAAAACACAGTTTTTTCTCTGTTTCCTGTTTTTGCAAAAATTGTTGTCTCCTTCTCCACCTGGGGTGTTCCAAAAGATTATAAACATAATGAAAAGGGGATTCATGAGGAAGGAACCCATAAATTCAATTAGGCTCCATGAACATCTCAAGGAAGTAGCCATTTTTACCAGAGCCAATTAGATGCCATTTTTCGAAAAATTTAGACGGTATGATGAAGAAGTGACTTAGGAGTTTTCCCTTTCCTTCGTACCCCACTCAAAGACCCATGCCACTGTTACTTTCAGAGGTCTCACCATGGAAATTACCCCAGAATTTATCAGTGGGATTACCAGTCTTCCACATGGACTACGCTGGAGCAAAAATGAAAAGTCATTGGGTGAAGTTGCCAAGAAAACCTTCTTCCAACCAAATGAGCATCCTGTAGAGGAAAAAAATGGCATCAGAAGAACAAGCATACCTTACCCTTGGGATGAGGTCAATTACCAAATTATCAAGTGCATTTCCTATGAAGGGAGGTATAGCATAGTTTATGGTTACCATTTCAGACTTCTGTAGGAGATGAGATATGGCATGGATATTCCCACACCCCACAAGCTCAGCATTCCCTATTTTCTCCTACAGTCCCTTATAGACTCCAACATTAAATTGAAGGTAGGAGGTTGAGATCAATTGACTCACCATAGACTAATTAAACTGTTGGTGGAAGAAGCCCTCCACACCTTCACAATCCCCATAGCCTGGGAGGTCTTCAAAAATATGATAGGAGAAGATGATATAAAATCCCTCACATATGACCTTAGTCCTTCTGAAAGTGAGGGGGAAGAACAAAAAGGGGAAGATGAGGAGGAAACAAAAATAGAGAAGGAATAACCTAAAACAGGGAAGGAAGAGATTAAAACAGAGGAGGAAAAGACCAAAGCAGAGAAGAAGGAACCTAGGACAGAAGTGAAAAAGACTAAAACAAAAAAGAAAAAGACTAAACCAGAGAAGAAAAAGACTAAAGAAGAGAAGGAAAAAACTAAACAAGATGAGAAGGAAACCAAAATAGACCTAGAGGTAACAAAGCTAGCAAAGGAAGAGAAGACAAAAGAAGAGGAAAAAGAAGCAAAGAAGACAAAAGTGTCTCCTGAGACACTAGAAAGGGAGGCAACAGCTATTCTTGCTACCCTCAGCACCCTAGTTAAACCCAAACCAAAGAGGGAAAGGCAACCATAAATGTATTTCAGGGCTCGAAAAAGCACAAGAATAAAAATAGGGAAGCCACAAGCATCCTCAAAAGAGCCTATTATAATTGAAGATTCCCCTACTGTCAAAAGGGAAGGATCTCCATCCAAAAACCCCATTACTTATGAAAGAGGAAGTCCTAGATCCTCCACTTGGAAGGAAAGAATAAAAATAAAAAACTCAAACACCATCTAATAGGAGGCACGTACTACTCTACAGGAGACCCTAACAAAGTTATAGGAGACAGGGAAACTAGAGAAAAGGGCAGAAGAGCAGACCAAGGGGAAGGATGAAACAACATAGATTCTAGAACCTGACCCCCATCCTAGTTTGGGCTCTTATTAAAATCTCCTTGAGGGGGGGAAATTCATCCCACAGAAGTTTGTAGTCCCACTTTTCTTTGAGCTAGAGAAAAAAAGAGTAAGGAGCCATATATGGATGCAAATTGCCAAGTCCAAAGGGGTGGAAGACATTGGCCACATGGAGAGCAGGCTTAGAAAAATGGGTCAGGAGTTGAGCACTGTAAGACATATAGAAGCAATCAGAAGATCTCACTTGGAAGAAGAAAATGAAATGTTAAGAAAACATCTGCAAGAAAAGGACACACAATTGGCATGGATGGCCAGCTGGTCTATGGAGGCAATACAGTGCAGGAAACAAGCAAAATCATATGTAGTGTACCTCAAAGACCAATGGCTACAGTTTTAGATCAAGACCTTGGCACAGAGAGGCACCATGCCTTTCAGGATTATAAATAGTTTACAGACCTACATGACAAAGTTCAGCAGAATACAAGGCAAAGATAGAAGAGTTTTATTTGCATAACTTGGCCCTCATTGATATGAACCTATGGGACCCCAATGCTAGGCTAGGGGATTTGCAGCTGATGGCCATGGAATCATGTATGAATCATGAGGAGAAAATGGCGGCAGAAATAAAAAAGTTTATGGCAAAAGAGAAAAATGAACCTTTAATGATCCGAGCCGAGCCAGCAGACCCCATGGCTCTCATTAGTGTTCACCAGCTGCTTGCAAATAATCCTCAAAGTGCCCCTCAGTATATCAATGAGCAGCCCTAGGCCATTGCACATTTTGAAGACATGGAAAGATTACTTGGGGAAGACTATGTTCATACTTGTATGAGGAGGTGGAACACTCTCCCACACAGTCTGCAAATCAGGGAGTATCAATCCCCAACAAGGATCAAAGAAGCATTAAGGAGAGTGCCACTGTACAAGCGCTCTATGCAGAGTTTGAAGGCCAATTGGATTGGCCTCAAATTGAGTCCTCCACTGCTGTTAGGCCTATTGGAAGGTGTAAAAGGGGAAGAAAAATAACAACAGTGGGAAGAGGTGGACAGAAAGGCAAGATTCCATGTTAAAGAAGAGCATCTCACATTAGAAGCATGGGATGTCAGGGAGACCATCAGGGCCATCAAAGATGAGGAGATAGACTAGTTGCTCAGCGGATGAGCAACACATTCAGTAGGGGGTGATGATGAGCCCCATAAATGGGTAATTATATGGGCTTATTTAGCCTCTTAACTTAGCTTAATTCACCATTCTCATTAGTTTATTGCATATTTTTTATTATATTTATGCTAGTAGAGTGAGCTGGGTTAGTCATTATGCCATGAAGTCTAATTTGTGCTTTATGTAGACTTTTGGTCAATTTTGAGACAAAGTCAAAGGTTTAATGAGCATTTGGTAGCCAATATTCAAGGAAGACAAGGAAGAGGATATATAGGAGGGTGTCCCCCTCATTTTATGACCCCCTACTTCAAATCCTCCTTTAGAAAGCTTGGAGCACAAGCAACCACATCAATGCATCAAAGAGGCAGCCGGGCAAGTGAATGTTAACTATTGTCTATCTCAAGTCCTGGGAGCCAAGCCTCCCTAATTTTAGGGGAGCTGTTGGGAGCTCCCGTTGTATAAATAGAGAGGCCTAGGGTCTCAGTAGGTCGTTGGATGTTAGTCAAATTTTTTCGCTTTTGTTGCAGCTTTTGCTCAGCTCATTTCAAGCTTAATTTTGTGGACAATTCTATGTAATGTGACTATTATTTTGTTAATGAATAAGAAATATATTCTAAGCCAGCTGTTAGCCTCCTACTGCAATAGGTTTCATATTTCATGGTTGACAGTTGAAAGTTCCAAATATGTTCGACTTTGATACTGCAAAGGTTCCATATTTTTGTGTACAAATACATGTGTATATTATAAATGTTGTTCTTCATATTGATGGGTGGCCCAAAAGTTCAATCTGGACCATGCCATGTTTAAATTGCTGTTGTAGAATAGAGAAAGAGTATCTGTCCAAACAATTTAAGCTTGGCAGATCAGTAGCTAAGTAGAGAAATTAAGGCGCCCAATTGTCTAATCTAGGCCATTGGAAGTAATAAGGGTAGTTTTAGAGAGGAGGGCAGTTAAAAGAAAAAATCAATCAGAGTTTGCAAGTCTAAGTGCACCCTTCCAGAAGTAACAAAAAATGCTAGGTGTATTAGGCTAGGTAGGTAGTTTGGGGTTGTAGAAGCAAGGTCATCATCAGTTTTTTACCTTGACAAGGAGAGCTCATCTCATCAATGACATAAGTACCAAAGCAGTGGTTTGATGGCAGAATTTTGGAAGCATATCTAATTTCCTTTCACTTCCCTTCAAAGTTTTTACTAACACCCCTTGAGGACTTTGGGATCTCCCCAACTAGCCCTGTTTTCATTTCATTTTTGCAGAACATAGAGTCAAGCTTGGCTTTATCAATGAAAAGAAGCCACATTTCTTGTGCAAAAATCATTTCTCCATATCCCATTCAAATCTCATGTCTAAGTTTCAGATCATGAACTTGGCATCATTCCCTTTGCATTTCCATTCCGCAAACTCATATTAACTTCTAACCCTATTATATAGCTCCCTAACTACTTTCCCCGTCCCTATTATTACAAAAACTATGTAAAATCCCAAAAATATTACATATCCCACCCTATAGCACTATAGCTATGTACATGCAGTCCTGGGAAATAATAGTCCACCTAGGGCCATTATTAACCCATCCGCGTCCTAACCCTGGAATTGATCTAACCCCTCGTTAGGTTAATAACCTATGCTTGCCCTTCTTCCCTTGTAAATTCGTTTATTTCAGCCCTCCCCTTTCATTCTACATGGCCTAAATATCAAAAGTTTATTTAAATATTAAAACTATGGTTCGCCCCCCCCCCCCCCAGCATATAAAACCCACTTTCCCCGCATTAACCTAAGCTATTAACCCTCATAAGCGCATTTTTGTTTTAATGATACGGGCGGGCCCAATCCCTAACCCCCCGTCACTCCATCTGTGTTGTCGTCCGTTGGATCTTGTGCGGGCCTTTTTGATCCCTGATATGCCGAAGGTTCACGTCTGGGGGATGGGCGGTTTCCCTACCATACCCCCGCCACGTGTCGCCTTCCCGGCATGATCGGAGCCCCCTTTGCCGATACCACCTGTGCCGAAAAGCGGTGAGATACAAAACCGGTTACTGCCTCCCTGCTTGTGACGTCAGCACCACGTCCTCGTGACGTCACCTCCGCGTCCCCGCCTTGCCACCGTGTCCTGTGCCACGTCGTCGCCCACTTGTCCGCCACGTCACCCGCCCGTACTCGATTCCCACCGATGATGTCATCCAAAAAAAGCGCCAATGCGCCAAAATTTTCATAAAAGTGCATATTTCGATCATTTCTTGTCATTTTCGTTCGTCTCATTGGAGGGTTGCTGGAGCCGTTTTTTAGCCCGTTGCTACCAGAATTCAAATTTGGAATAATTGCGCTGTTGACTGCCTGCAAATTTGCCACCAGTGTCTACCATTGCACCAGTTCAGTTGTACTCGGCGTCATTTTAACCAAGTATTTGCCCAATTTCACCGATTTGCCCCTGCTCTTAACATTTTTCTCCGTTTTTTACTTAAAACCTGCAAATTGCTGGATGGTAATCACTCATATGCCTGAAAAGCTTACCTAGATTCACTCATCACTCCCCACTGTTAAAAGAACCCTACCAATCCCCGGCAATTTGAAAATTCACCGCAAGAAGCTGTTTGTAAGCTCGGGTTTCCGTCAAAATTTCACAACAGTTCAGCAATACCCTTTTCTGCCATATTCCACTCATAAAACTTCTGCAATTTCACTATAAAAATCCCCATTCCATTCTAAAAATTTGCCATCGCAGTCTTCTATCCAAAGATTTTATCAAAGAAGGCAAGCCCCTACCAAACTCTGCAATTGTCTTTTTGTCATAGCCACAAGCATTAGAGCTTAATACCTCAGCTGACACATTTTGCAACTCCTTGCAAATCCTCAGAGTCAGTTATCATCAATCTGTTATTGCTGTAAAACTTCATTCCAAATAGCATCAAAAAGTTTCACCATGGCTACTCAAACAGCTTTGAATATCACTCCTATGAATCCACCAAACAAGCAGCTTGAATCAATGCCCCTGGCTGACAGAGGTTACCTCATTCAAGACTTAGTTGGGGATAGAAATCACTTACAGACCTTCTGCGAATTAAGAAACAGTTTCTTAAGCAACTGTGATATGTATGGCATATGGGAGTCCAATTTTCCTCATTATTTCCTCCCCTTTGTTAATATTTTTCCTGAGATTATCCACCTATGTGCTGAGAACTATGAGCCAAATCAGAGAGCTGTCAAGTCTCCATCTGGGAGCATACTTTTTCACATCACTCCTGACTCCATCAACCAGATGCTAAACTTCAAACAGACCCAGCTACTGACACCCTTTTCTATGAAGTACTTGCTGGATGAACGCTCTAAGCTCTCCAGCTCTGAGATTGCAAGAATCACTAAGACATTCATGAGGGCAGACTGCCAACCTAAAGAGCCACCTCCATTCTTGTATGTCCATTTCAATGAGGTGGGTAAGCTACTTGTAGACATGATTTCCTATGTGTTAGGATTTAAAACAAGTGAGCATGTGGATGAAACAGTGTTGGTTCTGTTGTCTGCATACAGCCCAAGGCAGCCTCCTGCTGTCAAGTACAACTACGCCAAGTTCAGAGCTAATAAGATGCATGATCAACTAATAAAGCTAGATAGGGAGGGAGTCTTCAAATATTCCTCATATATCTACCATCTGTTCATGTATTTCCAGTCAGAGTCTTTTCAGTGTCCCATCAAGAAATTAGATTCAAAAGGAGAAAGAAGGTCTGTTGTCTTCTGGTCATCAGTATTCCATCAAGTCCAGCATTCTCCATACTCTTACTGTGAGTTCATTGACCAGTTTGTCTATCCAGTCTCCTGCCTCTTGATGAGAGCTCCTCCTCCCAGAATATCTTATGATATGCAGAAGACTTTGTAGCTATCTAAGAACTACAAAATTGGTGATTGGTATCTCTACCAAAATCACACTGTCATCAGAATCTATGGCTATGAGCTCTGTCCTTACAGGCTCCCAAGATATGTGCCAATGAGACTTTTTGCCTTGGAATACTACAAGCAGCTTATCAACTCAGATATCACTCATTTTCATAGTACCAAGAAGAAGGCTCGCCTAAAATTTAAATACCACCTAGGCCCCTTTATCATGAACAAGAAGGAAGGTTGGCAGGATGCTGACCTAATACTGAAGGAAAAACTTAAATTGAAAAGAAGTTTTTGGTGGGTCCCTTATGACCCGGATGGCTTTATCAGTGCTAGAAGAGTTAAATATAGACGGACAGCCTATGAACATTGCAAAACCCCACACATTGAACAATATGCTAACCCAGATGAGTGGGTACAAGGCACATTACTTGAAGAACTCACTCAGGAGGAAGTAATGGAGAAAAATGTCAAAGATCTAGAAAAAACTCTTGACTTGGATTCTTTTCAGCAGGGAACATTCAAGTTGCCACAGCAAATCGGAGAAAGCACATTAGCTGCCACAGCCACACAAGCCACCCAAGCACCATCTACATCAGCAACAAGTACATCTAAAGGGAAAGAAGTAATGGATACAAAACATTTGATCACACAGCTGCCTGCTACTTCAATGGAGCAGTCTCAAGAACAGGTTTCTCCACAGCAAATAGAGGCACACCAAGTGCCAGCTTTACAGACTCCTGCCCATGAGGAAAGAGGCAGAAAGCGAGACCGAGAAGACTCCACACCTGCTAGTGGGTCTACACAGCAGCCTGAGGTTAAAAGGCAAAGAGTTGATTATCCATTTGAGGAGGAAGTCAATGAGGAAATCCTTGGAAGTCCAAGGAGAGATAGGGAAGGGAGTCAAAAAACACCTACAAGATCTTTCCAATAAGAGAAAGACAGACAACATGGCATGGAGGTGTCTTCCTCTACACAGCAAAGCAAGAGGCCAGCTAGCATCAAAGCCTCCTTTAAAGAAATCAAGGCTCAAAATGAAATATTAAGAGTACAATTGTATGACCAATTTCTTAAGGCAAGACCTGCTCAGCAGGAAAGGTTGATGGCATCATATGACATCAAAGAAGAAAAGATGATTCTCAGCCACTTCAAACCCAAGGTTCAACAGCCTCAGACAGCTGCAGACTATGTCAAGACAAATTTGGAGGTCCTGGCCAAGGACATTCACCCCATGGATCAGATAGAGTTACATAAGCAAACTGGTGAGATGGTCTATGCCACTCTGGCAGACAAAGCCACGCTAGCCCATGAATTAAAGGAATCATTGAAGAATACTAACACCCAGTTAGATTTGGAGAAAATGTCCTCCCCAGCTAAAGACAACAGAATAAAGACATTGGAGGAGATCATTGTGGACCTAGGACATGATCCTAAGGATCATAAGGGTGTCAAGGCCCTTATGAAGAAGAAGGATGATGATATTGCTGCATTAAGAAAGCAATTGAGGTTGCCTCCTACTGTTCACCCTCAAACTGCAGAGCTAGTGCAAGATAAAGAAACTGAGGATACAATGGATTTGCTTATGCGAATGAACCAAAGAATAATCCAAATGGAGGAAGAATTAGAAAGAACAGCCCAGGGCAAGCAGGGAGAGTCGACCTCCCAGCCACCTCAAGCAGTTCCAGCTAATGTCCCTGTTCCTCCTACTCAACCAGCAGCAATCCCTGCATCCATCCCAACATCTGAAACTGCAACAACAGCAGTAGTAACTACATCAACACCTGAATCTAGCATGAGTATGGAAGAAATGATGAAGGCTGTGAAAGAGCTAGAAATTCAGACTACAGAGATAAAGCAGGTGAAGGAAAAGCTGGCCAAATTAGAAGCCAGCTATGAAAAATAAAAAATGACAGTGGCTGAGAAGTAGAGAGAAATAAAAGCATTAGATAGCAGAGTAAAGGCCTTATAAAAAGAGTTGGCCTTAGACAAAACTCTTGCTGAAATTAAAAAAATTCTATGGTCCAATATCAAGCAATCAATAACTGACCAATGGCGGTCAATTCAGGTTATATATGAACAGATAGAGTTAATAGGCTTAGCTCAGTTTGAAAATTAGAGAGCCAGAGCAGCATTGGGTGTCATGCCTGAACAAGCTAATAAAATGATTAACTTTTTGAACCATCAGACTAAGGAGTAACTGGCAGCAATGAAAATCATGAATATGACAGATGCCATACTGACAGCAAAGAAGGTGCTGACTTTGAGAGGCTTTGTTCAGACTCTGGAAGGAAAATGTCGAGAAATACAAAAGGACAGATAATTTCAGGCTGAAGATTGCAACACTACAGGGCAAAGGATTACCTAGCTTATCGACTGGTGCTGGAAGACTTTTGACACGTGAGAAATATGTCACCAGGGTTAACAACTATGTCAAAAATCAACTTACTACATCATCAAGTTCTCCAGCAGAAGCAAGACCTCCTTCAGGGCAGACTCTCTATGATAAGTTGGAAAACTTGTTTTATATTGAACATGAAGTTAATCATTTGTTTGAGATGCCACCCAACTATTACAAGTATACAGAGGCTGATGAAATGCTCATCAAAATACAAAGGCATCAGCTTCCCCCTGAGGATTAGTGGCAGGCAATGCTAGCCATTTTACCCAGGTAATTTTAGTCTTTTTGCTCCTTTTTCCAGTTTTCAAATTTCAGTCAGTTCCAGGTTAGCAGGATTGAATCCCAAGCACCGGATAAAGCAGGGAGATAACAGGCAGAGCAGGTCAAAGCAATGACTCAGCAAGGCACTGAGACAGCAAGCCCAAAAACGCGGATTTTAAAAGCGCAGCCCCAGCCGACTCAGTTGGCCCCAAAAGTCAAAATTCTCTGACAAGAATGAACAGCTATTACATTCATCTTTACTACATCATTTACTTTTGTACCCACTATTTCTTAAAAGTTGGTGAAAGAAGTTATGTGTTAATGACTCATCTTCCAGATATTTTGTATCTCCTTTTTGTATATATTTCTCCCCATAGAACGTATTTGGGGTTGGTGATTTTCTCTCTGAAGAGCTGCACTGTAAATTTTTAGACTTTTAATGCAAAGAGCTGGTGGAGTTTCTGATGTCTGCACCGCCTGGATGTAAAATTGATGAATTTCTTGCTACTACAGAATTCCTGTGTCGTTTTATGCAACAATAAGTTTTCCTAAACCGTGTTTTTCCTTTTTTTGTTTACAGAACTCGCATATGTCCCATGATCTTAGTAGCAGAGAAAAAGAATAGCTCAGGACTTGTTTAAATGCACCCTAAGCTCAGTCTCTGTTACTAATTACATTTTCTTCAGAATTATTCATGAATATGAATTCTCCAATGCTCATGTTTACATTGATTCTTCCATTGTGAATGCTGTTTAGGAATTCTTAATTTCTCCTAGATAATATTCTCATATTTTC
>Ga0115851_101578_pt1 | contig 12111 bp, 13 predicted proteins | sample InSIn2gowninarea_FD_83865 | JGI IMG/M metagenome (GOLD analysis project Ga0115851, IMG submission 83865)
GTAAGAAAGAACTGGTATGCAAGTTAAAGAAGTCTCTGTATGGGTTAAAACAGTCACCAAGGATGTGGTATCAGAAATTTGATACATTTATACGGGGACTTGGCTTCACCAGAAGCAAAGCAGATCACTGTGTGTATTTTAAATTAATTGGTGACCGTGTTATTTATCTGGTCTTGTATGTGGATGATATGTTGCTGGTTGTAAATGACAAAGAAATTATCCAAGATTTGAAGACCCAATTGTCCTCCAAATTTGACATGAAATATATTGGTGTTGCAAACTATATTTTTGGCATGGAAATTAAAAGAGATCAGGCAAAGATGAAGCTCTAGTTAAACCAAAGGAAGTATGTCGAGAAAATATTGCAGAGGTTTAATATGAAGGATAGTAAACCCGTGAAGGTTCCTATTCTTGTAGGTGTAAAGTTATCTACTAAACAGTGTCCCAAGACATAAGAAGAGGAAGGGGATATGTCCCGTGTTCCATATGCAAGTGCAATTGGTAGCCTGATGTATGCAATGGTCTGTACTAGACCAGACATTGCACATGCAGGGGAGTATTGAGCAGGTTTATGTCAAAATCAGGGAAGGAGAATTGGACAACAGTGAAGCGGGTTTTTAGGTATTTGCATGGCACTAGTGATTATGGTTTGTGCTACCAAGGAAGACCAAGATTGGACAAAGTTTTGGATATCCATGGCTTTGTTCATCCAGACTGGGCTGGAGATTTAGATCAGATAAGATCTACAAGTGGGTATGTGTTTAACCTATTTGGAGGTGTAGTCAGTTGGATGAGTAAGAAATAATCAGTAGTGGCACTATCAACTACAGAGGCAGAATACATTGCAGCCACTCATGCAAGCAAGGAAGTAGTTTGGTTGTAGAGATTGTGTTCAAGTATGGGGTTAGTACAGGGATGTATAAGGATAGACTGTGACAACCTAAGTGAAATTATCTTGGCAAAGAACCTTGCTTATCATTCAAAGACAAAGCACATTGATATTCACTATCACTCTGTGAGGGATATGATAGAAGACAAAAAGGTGTTGTTGGTAAAGGTGGACACTTTGAAGAATACTGTAGATGCATTGACAAAATTTGTGAGCTCTGAGAAGTTCTCCTGGTGTAGAGAAACAATGGGCATTTCAGGGCTGAAAAAATGCCTAAGCTCTCTTGTGGCCCCCTGTGGAAAGAAAACAACAAGTGGGAGAATGTTGGGTTGTGTTATATTCTTTTCACGACTAACCCACGTAGTGAATTGGGGTGTTATAGGGGGGGTAGAGCCCCCCCTTTGTTTTGTCGATTGTGCAGCGGGGGGGGGTCACAGGGGGTTTGAGGGGGGCGAGTAGCCCCCCTCTACGGGTTTTGGGGCAGTGGTCTGGGATTTATTTTTTTTGGACCCTATATTAGGTTGGGCGGAGCTACCTATGGTTTTCAATCCATGGTTTTGGACACGATGGTTTTCGGTCCATGGTACTGCATGCTTCAGCATGTATAAATATGTATTGTAACATTGAAAGGAATATAATGAAAAATCAAGCTGGTAGTCCTAGTTTTGGGATCTAAGGGAAAATCTTTGTGTACATGTGTTTTATGTGTTATGCTGTCTCATTTTTTATTTTCTGTGTTCTAGAATTCGCATGCAGGTAATTTTTGTACGGGGTTAAAACCTACAAGGAATCCAAGAAACATATCAATTGCCATAAATAAGATGACCCACATGGATTTTAGCCCTAGTTGCCAATTTTAACAATGATTTTAGGTCTATAAGATATCTAAGGCTTTCTCCTTGATCAACCCCAAAGGAATTAATGAAAAATGCATGAGAGAATTCTCATGAACCATGTTGAACTTTGAAACATACTTGATAATTTTGGCAACGTGATTCACAACTGAAGAAGGATCACCATCAGACTTTTGGACATTTGTCATAACACTTTGTAACCCATCGATTTGGATATTTAGGAATATCCTTGACATCCAAAGCACAATACATTTCATGTAGATCATAATGAGCCATCACCTTGTGTTTTGCATAGAAAGTAAATGTGGAGTTGCGAGGCTAAAATTAAAATGCTTTAGGAGATGCTTGCTTCACCCTACAAGCATTGAGACATTGTATCTCAATGAAGAAATAGGCCTTCAATCTTCTGATGGAGTCGCCATATGAGTAGACTTATCCTTCTCTATGGGATAAGCTCGACCAAGAAAATAACAACGAGGTTGAATCACATCCTCCTTGACAAAAGAGAGAAAAATGTTTGCCACAAAATATAGCAAGTCTTGTAGAGGGGTACCCTACAAGGCAACCACTAGACCAAATCACAACAATAAGTTATTGGCCTATTGTCACTGCAACCACTACGCACTTCTCTTTAGGGATTTTCACCAATGGGAGGAGTCTTGGTATATAGGTCACCTATAAGAGATATTCTAGGCTTAGAGGTTTAAGGTGATACAATAGACTTCCAAAGTATGGCTCAACCTAAGTACAAGGTTTAAATAAGGATGAAGAAGCAATTCACATCCCTTAGAGAGGCTAATCTAGGGCATGCTAAACGTAGGGTTTGAGTGATAACATGCAAAATTGGATATGCTAAGGTTAAAGTACTAAGGAAAAGGTTTCGAACAATGAGTATTAGCAATCCAATGGAATATGAAACCTTCAAGAAGCCCTTGAGTTGAAGCTTAGCCAAGCTAGGGTTTAACCTAGGGAAAAATTGCTAGGGAAAAATCAATTTTGGAGAAAAATTGAGAGATTATCCACCAAAAGGAATAATTTTGAGGCAACCACTTCTACTCTTGATGCAGAATCCTTCCAATGCCAAAACTTCCCCACTTAGGCAATTTCGCTTCAAGTCCTAGTTAGGCCACTTATGCTTAAGTGGCCAAAATAAGAGAGCTTATGTTAGGCTTTTCCCCACATGCTAATTTGTATGTCCCAACCATCTTTTGCATTTTGATATTCTTCCTTTTCATTTTTTTTTGTGGACATTATATGCTTTTTTCATTTCCTTCGGCTCCATCAACCCCCTAGGGCAAAAGTTTTGGGCCCTACCTAGGTATATGGATGTATGGGTGCCAAATCCTAAAGAGCCAATGGTCAAATGAACCCAAAGAATGGAGGTGAGATAAGAGCTCATAATGTATGATGGAAAGTGGTATGGATTAGGGATAGATGGAAGTACGCTATCTCAATTAAGGCTTCCCAAGTAGTGCCCCCCCATACCCACTGGGCCATTAGTGGAGGTCCCACTGGATTAGGACTGAAGATTAAACCCCCATTTAAGGTGAGAGAAGATGATCATGATCAGAACCCTTCCTTCTTCTAGATCACTCCATAATCCATATCAAATGCCCAAAAACAAAGAAGCACAAGCACATGATTGCAACATGATTAAAGTACCTTTTGAGTAGAATCCCACCTTTGTCCATGTGCTCATGTCGAATGGGTGGGAAGCATATGGATGATGCAAGTGGCAAACATATAATGGCGTATCATAAACTAGTGGTGACTATTAGGGGCTGCTGGCTATGTGGTTGACTAATTGGCTATCAAGAATAGGAGAAAAGTTTTCTCCTATAGGATTACCCATTTTGGTGGGTAACAAGGTGCACTAGTCTACACATGTGAGTTTACTAATATAACTCCATGGACCAGTTTAAGTGGTTTAATTTCCATGTTGAAGCCAAGGAATTAATGAGGTTGATTCCCTTAGGTGACCCCTTGGGGTTAGGTGCAATGTTACATTTATCGTTATCAAGAATTTATTGCTGGGATTCAAAATTTATATTATTGGCTATATTAGGGAGAATATATTGGTTAGCTTAGGTCACCACTTTTTAAAGGGAAAATAGAGGACGTGACATGAGGTATCAACCAAAAAGCTTAAGGTATCAACAAATAATTGTATGAAAAAAAAATACAGAGGGGATTGTATGAATCAAGATGCATTACATACTGTAGTTTGTATTGTGGATACCATTCACAATTTTAAGAATTGAGGTATTAAATGCATTATCAAATCTAGGAGTCGAATGCCCCCATTTTTTAGATGTCATGATGTCTCCCAAACAATAACTGATATTTTGAAAAGAGTATCATTTTAAGTCCAAGGGGAATAAAAGAACCACGAATAGAAAAATCTGTGTTTTAGTTAAAGTTGATTTAAGGTTTTTATAAAAGGAAAGTACATTTAATTATCCAATTTTTTATTTTAGAAAAGGGTAATTTAACAAGTGATTAGAAAAAAGATTATCTAGTAAAAGTATTCCTTGATATTAATAGAAAAAATGTATTAGACATACCTTTTAAACCCTAACCTCATCTTGAAAAATCAAAATGGATAATTCAAAAATGAAAGAAGGAAGATTCTCCTATAAAATTTGTCCAATTATAGATTGCAAATAATTTTCTTTTAAATGGAGTATCCAAAAAAAAAAGATTAATATCGTTATTAGCATAAGTGACAAGGAAAATTGCATCAATATTAAGATGGAAAATCAGTTATTAAATCCAGAATCAAATATATGTGAAAGATAAGATATTTTTGGCAAGAAACAATATGAAATTAAGGAAATACAAGTGACAATTGATGATTACGAATGTAACTATCTCAATTTAGTGTCGTAACCCATGTCTGATGAAAAAATCAATATAATTCTCAGTTTACCCAGGTTTGAAAACTAGGTACATTCATGTTAAACATGGAGATTTTTTTCTTGATGTTTCCTTACAAGAAGAAGATGATCAAATTCCAAGACATAATAATGAAGTTAGAATCGATAATACTTTCATTAGAAGGCTTTAAACATATTTCGAAATTGATGTTTCAAGAGAATAAAAAAACAATATCAAAGAAGCAGAAAGACTTAGAAGACATCATCTTGAATAAAAACATGGAAATTTCTTAGAATCATAGTCAGAAACTACTTGCACAAGTTAAGAAATGTAAAGCTATGAAGCACAAATTAGAACAAGAAAATGAATCTCTCAAGAAGAAACTCATTGGAAGTTTATCAAACGCTGAAGAAAAAGGAACAAACACTGATCCAAATAGTTATAGATTCAGAATGATTCCAATCCAATTGAGTGAAGACATAGAGGTTGTAGATGATTACGAATGTAACTATCTCAATTTAGTGTTGTAACCCATGTCTGATGAAAAAATTGATATAATTCTCAGTTTACCCAGGTTTGAAAAACTAGGTATGTTCATGTTAAACATGGAGATTTGTTTTTTTTATTTTTCCCTATAAGAAGAAGATGATCACATTTCAAGACATAACAATGAAGTTAGAATCAATAATACTTTCATTAGAAGGCTTTAAACATATTTCGAAATTGATGTTTCAAGAGAATGAAAAAACAATATCAAAGAAGTAGAAAGACTTAGAAGACGTCATCTTGAATAAAAACATAGATATTTCTCAGAATCATAGTTAGAAACTACTTGCACAAGTTAAGAAAAGTAAAGCCATGAAGCACAAATTAGAACCAGAAAATGAAGCGACTTCCGTACATGAATGAAATCAGATACTTTAAATAAATCATAAAGTCACTACAACTAGGATAAAGGAAAATTAGATCACAAGAACTCGTTATCGACACCCAAATTATAAAATCGAACATCTCACCTAGTATGCATATCTATATCACTTAGACTAGAAACAGTTGAATTATGTTCCAAAATATATCAATGTCAACGTAATCTAGTCTTGTGATAACAATTCATCCAGAGTATCCAATAACCACAAGGTTCCATAGAATATTGATTTTGGATGGTTAGATCATTTCATTGTATGGTAATTTTGTACCACACTCAGAAGTTCATATCGTGTTGTTTCGTTGGAGATGTTGGTTTTGAAAATTGAGAAAGACTAGAAGGCATTATGAGACAAAAAATGATATCAAGCATTGTCATCCATAAACTCTGATGAAAAATATTTTCTAGAGGGGAAGACAATGTTTTTTTCTTGTAACACTGTCAGATATTGTTTATATTGCAAAAAAAAAAGGAGCTAGCTCCTAATACATTCGGCAGGAAAAAGGTTCAAGTGTAAGGAAAAAAGAGGGAACACAGCCCCAATATCTACACATGACACCAAATTTATGTGGGTTTCAAAGGCTACCTTGGCATATTGCCTTACATATTGTCCTAATAGTAATATATATTTGTAATGCATTTAAAAAAAAAAAATTCACCAGAACTCATTGACTGATTCTTCTTGTTGAGGATGACGTCTCTTTCTTTGTTTGGTGGAAGTTTCCCCTTGTTGGCTTTGATTGAGAGATTTGATATATTCGACCACTTCCTCTAGATGCTTTCATTTGCCTTTAAGCTCTGCTATTTCCTCTGTCTGCTTGTCAATATATCTTTGTTTGTACGCATTCTTGATTTTCATTTCTGCCCTGAGGTCCTTCAAAGCTTGATTGAACCTCCCAATCATAAACCTATTAGCCCTGTAGGTTGGGAATTTTTTTTTCTTTTCATCTCTTTCTATTGGATTACAGGCAGTTGTGATTCTTTGAGTGACTGTGTACTGTGTATCTTTTTTGTTCCTTCGGTGAGCACTCTTGATGAGATTGTTTCACTCAGATCCTCTGGTTTGATTGTGATTGATCAAATTGGTGTTGCCTATTGCTTGAGGAGTATCCAAAAACTTGCCTGAAGACCCAGAAATGCACTGAACTTGTGTTATGCCTAGAATGCAAACCAAGTTTTTGTCATGGGCTAACTGACCAAAAGTGCTGGAACTAAGATGAGGCTCGAGGAGCAAGTGGAGGGAAACTGCAAAATAAGTCTTTTCTATTTCACTAAGGACCATATGAATAGAGTGATGAGGTAAAGTTGTTGACAAAATGATAAGAGGGAAATGAGGAGGAGAGCAGAGCCTAAGAATAATGATGTGCAAAATCTTACACATAGAGCTAGAAGTAAGGGAGAGATGGAAGTGAAGGAGAGGAGAGAGCTTTAGATGGCGGATATTGGGATTAGCAAGAGAATTGTATTTGAAATAGAGCAGCTGGAGATAAGAAAAAAAGGAAAATCCTGACTGAAATAAAGCTTCGATGTTAGGAGGAGGCAGTGAACTAGATACTTCTACCTTCGTATCAGACAAAGCACTGATATTTAAGATGGTATTGAGAGTGATGGACCTGTTGGTGCTCACTGAAATTCTTGTACTATTGCTGCAAGAGATCATTCAGATACCATTTTTAAAACAATTGTTTTCCTGTAGCTTAGCATTGAAAAGACAAATGCTGACTCCACTCAGTGAATGAGGATGCATGTGAATCTTGACTTTCATGTGATGGAGATTTTTGTATTTTGAATGGATCTTATACTCAGAGCCTTGTAGATAGCGAATGGATGCATCTAAAAACATATCTTCTTTTTGATTTTGAGTTGTACTCTTTCTGATTGGGATATTTTGTTCACAACCTTCCCCCAAAATGATCATGCCTTTTTCCATTAATCTTTTCTCTTTTCTCCAGGAGTCACGAGATGGAGAGGCAAAAAGTTTCATTTTTTTCCTTAACACTTCCAGTTTCTCTTTTAGTAGCCTTGTTAGCAAGGGTGTCAGCCTCTTGATTTTGGTTCTCAAAACATGTTTGAAAGTGGTCTTTCCCAATCCTTTTATATTCGATCCGATCCTCTGATATATTCTATTGATGGCTGTGTTGCTAGGATTTTTGTATTCTATCATTGCTTCTATGATGATTACAGAATCGCTTATTATTATAGGATCCTTGATTGCATATTGTTTTAAAATCCTTGTGTCTAGAAGTAGACTATATGCTTTAGCTTTGTTGTTTGTAGATTCTCCTAGGCCCCATTCATATGATACAATCGTTTTCCCATTTGGATCAATGATTACTCCTCCTGCACCTGATTTTCGTGGGTTGTTTTTTGAGGCTCCATCGAAAAAAAGACTGAAACCTTTTTGTCTTTTCCTCCATTCTTCAAATTCTTTTTCATTCATCCTTCATTTCTAATTCTTTGATGTGAGTGATTTCTTTGGTCCTGTTGTCCCCTTGTTTTCTGAGATTATATTTCCATACCAATCTCTTTCTTCTTGCTGGAGATTGTTTTGATCGACTACTGTCATTTCTTTGGAGTTTAAACTTTCAAATATTAAAATCCAAGTTTCTGAGAGGATTTTTCCTATTCTTGGGTTTTGATCTTTAAATATACTTTTGTTTCTGGCTAACCAAATCTGTGAACACAAAACTGAGGGGAGACATTTCCAAATCCTAATTATTGTAGCCTTATCCTTCTTTGGGTAAGGATAGCTCTTCTCCCAAGATTTGTAGAGATCTGGAAGCTGGATTGTGAGGTTTATATTGGTTTCCAACAGACTTGTGATCTGTTTCCATCATTCTCTAGCAACCTTGCAATCCAAGAAAAGGTCCTGGATTGACTCTTCCTCTGTCATACACATGACACGTCTAGAAGGGCCTTTCATTCCTTTTTTTTTAAATTGTCAAAGGTTAGAATTTTCCCTTTGAGGAGTGTCCAAGTGAATTCTTTGATTTTAGGAAGGCATTTAGTTTTCTAGATTACCTTCCATAGACTCCATTCCCACTGATTTCGCTGATCTTGGAGGACCTTATACCCTATTTTTACTATGTAGACTCCTCCACTTGGATCCCACACGAAGTCATCCTCTTCCTCGCTACTTATTGGCATTGCCCCTATGAGGTGGAGTTTTAACTTCTCCCATTGACCTTTTAAATTTTTTGGGATTAAAGGGATTTTCCATTCAAGCCAATTGTTCTTGTCCCAAGCTGAGATTGAATATGCAAAATTTAAGCCTCTTTCAGCCATCCAATTCTGTAACCCTAGCAGATTGCGTTGAAGTTTTAGGGGCTCTCTTCCCATTATTCTATCATCCCAAATTGCTACTGATTTCCCATTCCCTGTTTTTTTTAAATATGGAAAGGGGAAGACAATGTTATGAACATAATATATAAGTAATAACTAATAAATAATTAACATATTGAAGGGACATGTCCTAAAGGACATGACTATTCATGAAGGAGCAGTTTGCCTAGTATATAAACAGGGCCCTCATTTGTAACCATATCATATAATATCATATCTCTTGTACATTTAACATTCTTATATATAAATATACTACTTGTCCTATAATGGATAATTACATATTTCATAATTATCATATCATATCTCTTGTACATTCAAAATTCTTATATATAAATATACTACTTGTCCTATAATGGATAATTACATATTCCAGATATTCTGAATATTCTGCTGAGTACAAACTTTGTTGTCCTATAATGGATAATTAGATATTCTAGATATTCTGAACGTTTCGCTGAGTACAAACTTTGTTCATTACAATACCCTTGTGAACAACCAAGACAAAGCATGGGAATAGATTACTACAGTTTCAATCACTGAATATGAAATGAAGGAAATATCTGATACTATATAAGAGAACTCTAAGACCATAAATGGATCTATAGTATGCAATTGAAACTTTGAAAACATCAATTACCAAGTTGAAGGAGTTAATGAACGAACAAGAAAAATTTTAGTTGAAAATTGTTGAAGGTAGTAGTTAAAAATATTATTCTTGTTCTCCCTTTTGTTATTTAGTTTGTGTCTTTAGTCTTTTCTAGAGCTCTTCCCAACAATTTTTGAATGTGTTTATGTTTGAGCCGCTTGGTAAAAGAAGCCTAAGTTGTAGAAATCAATGCTTAGGGGATTGTGCTGGTTTGTCATTGTAGTAGATGATTTTGTAACTATCAATGTTTTGGGTACTTTTAATTTTAATGTGATGATTTGGTTTCCTTTCATAAAGAAAAGGTGTTCCCAGGTAATTCTCTCCCTTCCAGCACCAACAATAGAGGAGGGCCAGAAATTTCTGGACTCTCTTCCTCTTAGAAATTTCATTATATATATATATATATATATATATATATATATATATATAATATATATATATATATATATATATATATATATATATATATATATATATATATATATATGTATATATATATATATAGATATATATATACATATACATATATGTATATATATATATACATATATGTATATATATGTGTATATATATATATATATCGAGGTATAGCTACCAGTATCGCTTCTAACTAGTTCCTTTGTTTATCATTCAGTTGGCACTTAATGCATGTTTTTTTCCTTTCCTTTTATTCCCCAGGCAATGGAGTGTTATACTGATAATGCTGATGTTGGATATACAAGACAAGGGATATCTTCCATGACCTAGAGACACTTTTTGGTTCTGTTTCCATCATACCATATTCGGTTCTTTTCACTGGGTAACTTACATTCTTGTATATCCAGTACCTCTATGTGCTGCTTCTTATCTCTTGATATGGGAATCTGTAGAAATTAGTCCTATCTGTAATCTCTACATTTATGGATTTCCATGCATGTTGTGAAAAGTAGTTTAATAGTTGTGTGCTTAAACATTACAATAGAGAGAGAGAGAGGAATTTTTAGGTCCTGCCTCTATTCTTGGCAGTACAAGTTTTTATTTAGAGAGAGAAAGTGTCAGTTACATCGAATATTTTTCCTTGCAGAATATGTGTCTATCAATCTCATCCATATATTGGTTTGCTACAGGTTTTGTATGTAGCTATATGGAGAGTATCAAATAGCTCAAGAAGCCCTTGACGAGTTCTTTAAAGGATGGGTTTTTGTTCAAGATGTGTCTTGATATATTCCTTCAAAGGTAGAAAGACAAAATGCCCGTTGGTGCATAGCTAAGAGTTCTCATTTAGCTATGAAAAATACCTGCAGATTGTGTAACTCTATGCTATTAATGTGCTTGTGAAGGGCTTCAAAAATGAAGAACTTGCTCTAAAATGGTTGGAGAAATTAAACATATTGGAGGAATCCAGGCAGTTATATTGCATAGATTCAGTTGAAGTATTTTTTTTTATATCTGGGAACCTGACTTTTATTAGTTTTTTCCTCTTGGAAAATGAGGGCATCTGTGGGGCTGCATTCATTAGATTAGGGAGGTCATGATTTATTAAATGAAGAAACTTGATTTGTACATTCAACATAGGTTCTAATTCCAAAGTTTGATGGTACATGAGTGTGGAAATAGTGCCTTGGTTTGTAGGTGAAGTTGAGTTTAACGAGGTTCTCTTTCTCAACTTTGTTCATCATGGATTTGGTGTGGATAAGCAGATTCCAAAAAATTCAATTTTTTTTGGGTCTCTTTTGTATCCCTTCTTCTGAGCCATTTAATTTTTTTTGTATATTCAATGTCTGAGTTTATATAATAAAGCTTCATGTGAAGCCAATTGAATTTTTCTTTCAAATCTTGCAGGAAATTGCACTGAAGTTAAAATCAGTTTCACGGCTTCAAGGATCAAAATCTGTTAAATGTTTTTCTCATCCTTCCTCCAGCCATGAACATAAATTATCTCAAGCAAAAGATCTTTCGTTAAGCAAGGGAGTGACTGAATTCTCACAGATGAGCAAATATTTGTCTGGAAGTAAAGAACATTTACAAACCATTGAAATTTGTATAGGGTCCAAGGAAAAATCGGTTGTTTCGAGGTTCTTAAAGTTGGTGGAATCATTGTTCTTGTGGTTTCCTGCACTTCCTCTAAGGCTGGGAAATGTTGGCATAGCATTACCTCAGGGGAAAACCATTATCATTTTGGCCTCTACTCTATTTATCTTTTATCTTTTGAAAAGTAAGTCGAGTTATGTGATAAGGTAAGAATTTTCCTGCCCATTTTATAAGTTTGTAGGAAAATAGTTTGAACTTACTTAGCTATATGTGAAAATGCGTTGTGGTTTTCTCCTATGTTATATAAGAGGTTATATCTATTTATTTTATGCATATTGGCTGCATTAGGTCTTCATATATGAGATATGAGTTATTACTTACATAGGATATAGCTTATAGATATCATAATTCTATTAATTTAAATGCATGTCTGATTATTTTATAATGTTTATTCCCCTCCACGTGTGCTAAAACCCTTTTGGATTCAGCATACAACCAAAGTCAAAATGAATGTTACTGGTAAAGGAATGAATAGTAAGTTTTCAAGGGATGGTGGCAGTGCCTAATA
>Ga0115851_101580_pt1 | contig 12108 bp, 13 predicted proteins | sample InSIn2gowninarea_FD_83865 | JGI IMG/M metagenome (GOLD analysis project Ga0115851, IMG submission 83865)
TTTGGATGTTTTAGAGAGCCTAAAAAACCCTATTTCTTCAATTGATTTCACAAGAATGGATAGAGAAGCCTTTTTAGAAACCCAAGTCCACCCTTAGTTAGCATTAGAAAGACCAAAACCCATACATTATGGCATCGGCAGACCCAACGGGGATATAAACTACAACATATAAAAATATCGTGTCAAGGCAATCTATCAGAAATCACAATCGGTGATTACTGCAAAAACTATATCGCAAAGGCCAACCATTTTTTGCAGTTACGATATGCGATAAATCACATCACAACCTCTCTTCGCCGGGACTAATTCTGTAATAGCCACCCACCTCTGATTTGTGATATGCAATATCACAATCGCAAATCGGCACTGCTGGGGGCCAATTCTTAACCTGTGTCCTATGCTTTCCCCGTTATGCAATATGCGGGACCTAGTAGAAACCTACCACTTGGCGCTTCCCCATTCGTTGGGACCTTTGCCATGTCATCCAATCTTGCCACATGTCCAAGTCAAACTTGAACTTTCATTTGCTCTAACTTCTGAATATGAGCTCGGATTTGAATGTCATTCGAACTGTTGGATTCAGAATGATGAGCTCTTCGATATGAAGCTAAGCTTATCAAGATTCAGACACTATGAGTTTTGAGCATAATTTTGAGCACCTGATCAAAAAGTGGCTCTTCTACCTCATTGACTAGGATTGTGTCCATTTCTTCTACCCTGGTTTCCTCATGGTTTAGCAATGTAGCTAAATACATTAGTTAAACATCACTTAATAGAGAATTTGGGTCCCAAATATTCATATTAGGCACTACTAGGTTAAGAATCTAAAATTTTGCAAGCGTAGCCCTATCTTTATTGCTAGACTTGAGGTGGAAATCAACAAATTTTATGATATCATGGAAAGTAAGGGATCCTTTTTTGGCCTATACCCTAATATGAATTGACCACCACTAGTCTTTTAGGATCAGGGAATATGTCTTTTTATAAGTGCTTATAAGGTATAACTTCCATGGATAAACTAGCCATTGTCATTATTGTCCTTCTTTCTCCTGTAGTATCCTTTGACTTTGCTATAACTAAGATTTAAACTACTTATTCTCATTTTGTAGATGGTCTCTTATGTTTGCGTCCCTGGACCTGAGAATAGTCATATCCTCCCCCATTTTCTTCATCTTTTTCTCCATGATGCCAACATATGATACCCCTTTTGAATTGGAAATTTGCATCCATCTACAGTTCCTACCTCATTCTTTCTCTAATTCAAATAATATATGAACTACAAAGTGGGTAGGAATTACCTTCCCTGCATCAATATGAGCATAAGAAGATTTAAGATTTGGTTGAAGTTCTCATTACTGTAGGCTGGAATTCTTTTCATGTAGTTCAGGATTATGTTCATGTAGCTTCACCGTCTCTTCTTGTAGCTTCACAGTTTCTTCCTCTAGCTTGGTGGGATATTTTGGGAGCATTGTTCCCTTAATTCATAGCCCTTCTTAGTGAACCTTTGGCTCTTTTCTTTTCACTGATATTTCAACCTCCTATTTTTCTTCCTTCTTCAATTCTTCCTCCTGATCATGGATAACTAATTCTTCAATAATGATTGGAGTTAGAGAAGGTGGTTGAGGTTTCCATTGCCTTATTCTATTACTCTTTCTCCTTTTGTAGTAATTGGGGATTTCCCTTGGCGTTCTCCCTTTTGGTTTAATTGGGCTACTTAAAGCTACTAGGGTTCTATAGTGATTTACTCTTCCAAATTTCCCTCCGAGGTGTTATCTTTCTTCTCCATTTTTCTTTTATTTTGTAGCCTAGAGGATGTCTTGATAGATTCTTGGGGATTTTGAGTTTCTGGTTCTATTAAACTAAGTCTAGCCAACTCTTCCTTAGCCACTTCTTCCTCTATTTCTGCTTTAACTTATGTATTTGTCTTAGTTCTACTTACTTTCCTATTTATTCCTTTGATTTTCCCTTTGATTTGTCTTCTACAATATTATCTTCCCCTTATACTTTTGATTCAATTTCCTGCACTGTTTTTGCTCTTTCTAATGCTAACTAAGGGTGGACTTGGGTTTCTAAAAAGGCTTCTCTATCCATTCTTGTGAAATCAATTGAAGAAATAGGGTTTTTTAGGCTCTCTAAAACATCCAAAACTATCAACATTATCATCCCATGGTGATATAGGTAATGGTGTTTTCCTCCTTTCACCCTTAGGCTCATTTATTTGATAGACTGAAGGAGGAAGCGAGGGAACCTTAACCTCTCTTGGATAAGAAAGTGTACTTGGAATATGATATGATAGAGAAATATAAAGTGATATTCATACACAATGTTAAGCCTCCCTTCACATGAGATGTATTGGAGAACATTGTAGGCTACTTCATCCGAAGGGTAGGACAAGTTCTCCATCCTTACTCTATTTTTATCATCTATTGGTTGCTCATCCTGAAGGAAGAAATTCTTATTCATAATAGTGGCCTCAGGTCTCTCTTCTTTGTTCCATTTTACTCCCTTGAGAAGTGTGGTGGCCCTATAGATAATTTATTCATTTAGGTAAATGATGAGGCTTGTAACTACAATGATAAAAGCACCTTTGGCTACTGGTTTTAAGGAAATTTCCTGGGCAATTTCGTCATCAAAACCTCTTAACCTCTCAAAAAACACTAACTATTGATAATTTTCAAAAACATTCCTAACATTAGGGTGACGATGTACCCTAGAGGGGTATATATGATCCCTTCTATTGAATCCCCCTCCCATGGCTTCAATAAACATTTATCAAAGTGAAACAAGGAGTTTCCCTTGAATGCTACATGATCCTAGGGTTTCCTATGTAGTGAAAATTGTTGTAACAAAGGCAAATTGAATAGATTTTTTCCACAAGGTTAAGGGGAAGAAAAAATTCAAAATGCACTTCTTCTTTTCTCAATGCACATTATTCTTTCGACCCGCCATATTTATGAAGTAAATTCTTAGTCAATCCATTGTTTTCCTTAAATAAATTTAAAACTATGTGAATTACAAAGTCCTTTTCCTGAAAATTGAAATGTTCTTTTAAGTTCCTATATCAAATATTGGTGAGGGGAATTTTTACTTACAATCATCCTAATGATTTTTCGTTATCCTTTTCAATTTTGGTTGGAAATGAGCTTCTTGTAGCACCCTGTGATCTTCCTATAGTGCTTTGTGATCTTCCTATAGCACTGGTTTGTAGAAACTTGTAGCTTCTTGTAGTTGATTGTGTAGGAAGTGTTTTGGATTTTCCAACCTCCTGTAGTACTAGTAGGATTCCTTGGTGCTTAAAATATACTTTTGATGCAATATTATATTTGGGGGGACTGAGTTATGTGGTTATTCATTGAGGTGATGGGATCAATGCATTATGTGACTTGTCCCCCACCTATCATGTTGAACACCACATTTCATAATGAGTAGGCATGTTGTCCCACCTCCTCAAGTTATCTCCACATTTTTCTCTTTTTCCTTTCACATGTGTGGGTGAAATTGAAGAGGAATGGAGTTGAATGCAAATATGGTCGAGAATGATCCACTAAGTTTGGCATATTAAACCTTTTCTTCCATATACCTTCAACATTTTTTCAAGCTAATATAAGTTCATAGGGGAGGTTTTGGGGATTGCATACTTGGGCCTTACCCTTAATGTGTTTCTTTTTAGGTGATATTGAGGCTATTAATGTCACTACTGAAGCTTCCTTTGATGGTTATGAATCTACTTGTGATGATTCCGAGGGGCTTCAATATTTCTCTTATTTCTCTTGAGGGTCTTCTAAAGTTTCTTATTATTGTTACTACTATTCTAGTTTAGATGGTTAGAGTATTGTTGTTGTGGATGACTTGGTGCTACTGATTGATGATATTCTAGTATCCTACAAGAGATCATGTAGTTTCTCATGATTGTTTTCTAAGTTCTTGGAATATGTTGGTCTTCAAAGCTCCTTCTATTGAAGTTCCAAATTTGGTCCTGTAGGGCTTCTGTCGATTGCTACAAGACTGTGCGTTTTCTTGTAGCAGCCACATAATCTCCTTAGGCTCATGATTTCCCCTATTTTTGGGCTTCAAAAATTCTTATAACTAAAGCAGAGGCTACTTGTGGTGATGGAGAGGAATTCTTTGTTGGTGATTGGTGAAAAGAGGTGGAAGGCTAGATTGTTGTGTGTGGTGAGTGAAACAATAATGAGAAAATTGAAATATGATGGGATGGGTAGATGCTAAGGGTTTCTAGACACCTTCTCCCTTACCCATAGATGGAAAATAAATTAGTTCAAGACCCTTTTTTATGCTAAGTATTTTCCTATAGGAATACAAGAAATTTGCTGCAAAAATTCAAGATAGTGATTAAAACATATATAAGCGACTTGGAAATGATAGAGGATGCTTATAAAAAGTGTGGGAATGTGTGAGATGTATGTAGAGAATATTGTTGAAGGTTTTTGAATGTGGGTGGTTAGAATACAAGGGGATATTCTTGGCTACTACTAGAATTCTATTATATCTACATCACTATTATATTAGATTAAAATGAGGTGACATTTTGTGTATTCGTTTTTCTTTTCCTTTTTCTCTTTGTGTTTTTCCCCCCCTTTTTTTATTCTGAGGCACATAGTATACCTCATTTATGTTTTCAACCTAAGTAGGTTTACCCCAAGTGCCTCATGGGAGGTTTTCACCTAGGGATATTTTATTTTAATTTTTTTCTTTCATTAAGGGTCATTGGATGCCTCATGGATGTTTTTAGCCTATGAGTCTACCTCAGGAGCATCAAAGGAGGTTTTCACCTAATTTTTTTTTTAAATTTTTTTTCTTTTTTTTCTTGATCAAGGGTTGAATGAAATGGTAGCTATAATGCTCTCAATCACATGTCATTTTATACTTATTAAATTGGTAAACTCAACCCTGAATAAGGGATTTCTATAAAAAAATAATTTGTATCCATTCACTAGAAGGGGGATTTATTATTCATCAATTGTATTGATTTGAAATGAGCCACTACCATGGAATTCATTCACTAGGTAAGGGCCTAACCATCTATTGATGATTTTTCCTTTGAAATATTTGAATCTAGAATCATATAACAGGTCCCAATCACTGTCCTAGAAGGTCCTAATCTTAATGTTCCTATCATTCTTACCTTTCATTTGTAATTGAACCATTTAATTGTGAATAAGACCATGCATCCTGAGTTCATTTAGAACATTCAACTACTACAATATCTCTTCTTGAACTTCTGTGATGTCCAAGTTAAGTTGTGTTGCCATTCTCTATGTATTATACTCAAATTCAATGGAAAATAGGGCTTGCTTACGATAGACCCAATAAAAAGGGGTGAATTTAGTGGCATTCATCCAACTAGTGTTGTAGACTCAAGTTGTTTGAACAAGATTTTCTGCCCAATCTTTCTTCTTACTGTCAGCTACCTTAGTCAAAATTCCTTCTAGTTCTTCCACTTAGCCATTTTCTTGAGGGTGATATGGGGTGGAGATTGTATGTTTGATATGATGTTTACTCATTATCCCCTCTATTAGATTAGGAGTGAATTAAGAACCTTGATCCGTCACTAGTTCCCTTGGGAATCCAAATTTCTAAAAATGTTCTCCCTTCAAAGCTCTTCTACTTTCTATTCTGTTGTTGCCTTGATTGTCATTACTTCATCCCACTTGGTTAGGTAATCGATGCAAACAATGATATTATTCTTCTATCTACGGGGGGCTCAATAGGTCCAATGAAGTTGATGTCTCACTTCTCAAATGGCTCGAAAGTCACTTGAGGTTGTAGGGGAAACTCATCTCTTTGAGTAGGTTTCCCAGTCCTCTGGCACTCATCACACTACACAATGTGCCTCTTGGCATCTCTATGAAACGGCAAGCTAGTAGAAGCCTGCATGAAGAATCTTGTAGGTTTTCCTCTTAGTAGAAAAATGATCCCCATAAGGTCCATCATGACATGTAGAGAGGATGTAATAGACTTCATCTTCTCTTGCATATCTCCTTAGGAATTGATCAGGCCCTAATTTGAAGTGTTTTTCCCCAATCCAAGTATAAGGATCATTTTTCTTGACAATTTTACTATTTTCCTTTGAGGACAAGTTAGGGAGAAACTAGCCAGCAACCAAAATGTTTGCTATATCAAAAAATTGAGGGGATAATAATGATATGGAAAAGAGGTTCTTATCTAAAATTTGATCATCCACCACGTCTTCATTCTTTGTACAAGAAATATGCAATAACATTTTCTTTCCTTGTCTTATCAATAATGGTTAGAAAAAATTGTTGTAACAACTATATCCATATAATGATTGGAGCATTGACATTAGGTTTATTCATCAAGTACTTAATGGTTTCATGATCAGTGTGCAAAACAAATTATACCCATTAATGTAATGTGTGAATTTATTCAAAGAATGCACAACATACCAAAGTTCGTTTTTGGTGACCATGTAATTGAGTTCATCTTTGGAAAAGTTTTTACTAATGAAAATATGGAATAAGGAAATTTACATTCTAGTTTCCTTAATGCTCCCTCAACTGCTTTTCCTAATGCATTTGTGTGAATGTAGAAGGGAAAGGCCTCATTTGGGCCCCTGAAAGCTAGTACATATGATAATTATTCTTTGATATATTCAAATTCCTTTTGACAAAGGTTGGTCCAAGGGAAAAATTAGTATTTCATTAGTAAACTAAACAAATGTGGAGCAATATTACTAAATATTTAATAAATATCTTGTAGTATCTAGCAAGTAATAGAAAACTCCTAACATATTTTTGTCTTTGTGGGACAAGAAATTTTCTAATAATTGCAATTTTATTAGGATCGACCTGAATTCCATCCTTATAGAGGAAGTGGCTTAGAAAAAGTCATGCATCCATCAAAATTTGGTACTTTTCAGCAGTTAAGGAGAGATTCATTTCTATACATATTTTCAAAGCCTTGTATAGGCTGGAGAGGGATTCCTAGAAATCATGTCCATAACGTGTCTTCAAGATTGATTTCTATCTGATTGTACTTGCTAAACCCATCCATAAATGAAAATAACTCCTTTCCTGTAAGAGCATCCAAAACTTGGTTGAAAAAAGTAAAGGAAAGTGGTCTTTATTTGTGGCCTTATTAAGATCTTTGCAATAAATTAAAAATCTCGATTTCCCATTATTTTTAGGCACAATTACTAAAGGCAACACCCACTCATTGTTTGAAATTGGATAGATAAAACCTGCAACTAATAATTTATGCAATTCCTCTTTTAAAATGTCCTTTAATGCATGCTTCATTCTACTTTGAGGTTGGTGAATAGATTTATAATATTATTTAATGTATATAAAATGAGCAATGATAGAGGGGTGAAATACTTTCATTGTTTTTTTAATAACAAGAAAAAGCAGTAATGTTCTTCCTTAAAACAATGAGTAAATATATGTCCTAATCAATTGAAAGAGAAGGACTGATTTTCATAGTTCTAAGGGGATTGATTTCTACAAGTTTTACATTACTTTGTTCATAACCAGTAGTGATTAAATATACCCATGAGCGTCCTTTAGGATGTACTAAAGGTTCCTCTTTTATACCATCAATTTGCATGACTGTAGGATACATTTTTTTGTAGAAAATTGTTAATCATGTTGTCCTAATCCAATTTCTTGCTACCAATAGTAGCTTACAACGTAAAAATTGGGTAGGGTGATGATTGATAGAGTTATTCTTCTTCTTCCTCTTATAACGACATATGAAGGTAATTCTCAACAACGATTTGAGCATGGGGTTATAATACAATATGTTTTGTTAGTTTCCCATTTGTAATTGTCATGTTTCCAACTCTACAATTTATATAGGCATTAATGTTAGCTAACCAAGGTATTCCTAGGATAATAGATAACCATTGAACGTGGTTTTGGGCTGGAAACCAAGGGGATCATGGGGTATTCCCCGTAATTAATGTAAACCATGAAATTGTCAATGACACCCTTGGGTGCTACTGTGGATTTGTCTGTAAGTTACAATGCTATGGTGGTTTTGCTTAAGGCTCCTCAGAGGTTAAGCTTGAGCATAGTCCCCTTGGTCATGAAATTGATTACAACCCCTAAGTCAGTGAGGGTATTGGTTACTACAATATTGTTAATTTACACATCCACTATTAGGCTTCAAAGATCCAAATACTTTGGGACAATGACCTTCCCAAGTAGTAGATCAACTAGTTGCCCAATGGAATTAATAGTAGGGGAATATTTCCTCCCTATTCCTGACCTCTTAAGACATTCTTCGTTGATGAATTTGTCTTATATGAGAACATCCTTGATGGGCTACAAGAGGGGAATCTTGACATACATATTTTTCAGTTCTCCCAAAATTTTAGCCTCTTCTCGGGTGTGTGTTTTGGGATGGATGAATCTTTCAGGATAGGAGGTTTATTGGCTTGAGGAGTGATTTCTTACTTGTCTTCTTCAAGATTTTTTATTGGATAAGGTGGGTGATAATTAGGAAGTACCTTCCTAGATTTGAGATTAATTTATTAGATTTCTATAGAATAGGTAGGACAATATGTTTCTCCATTGTAGACTTGTCAGGCCTGCTTATTATTCGGGTTCATATTTGGTTAAGTAGATGTTTGTGCCTATTTAGGTGGATTGTTTTGGGTTAGTTGTGGTTTTGGAGGAGGAGGAATAATGGAAAGTGGATTGGTTTCTTGAGGCCTCCATCATGGTGATATATTATCCCATTGAGTAGGTTGGCATTAATATGGTTGAAAAGGGGAAATGATAGGCTAAGGAGGATAGGGATAAGGAGTAGGCATAGGCCAAGGTGAGGTGTTAGGCAGATACCAATACTAAAATGATGAATTATAAATTGTATTGAAGGAGGATGGATTGTTTATACCTTATTGATATGGCCTAGGGCCTTCTGGCCTCCTTTGGTTGAAAAAGAAAAGTTGATCCATGCATTCTTATATTCCTTGATACATTATTGTCATACTTAGAAGAGATGGAAACTTGTCAATTGAATTGTTCTCTTCAAACATATAACAGATTTCTATAACATTTAATAGGCACTCATTTCTATGGTGCCTCTTGGTGCATCTAGGGAAAAGTATGGTTAATGCCCCTTCTGACTCCTCTTGTTTTTTCTTATTATACAAGGGAAAAGTATGTAATATGTAACTTTTAAAATCCTCTAACATATCTTATATTTCATTCTTATTGACTAAAGTAGAAGATGGCAAAATTATCAAACCACATCTTGATCTACCTCCTTTTTCTTGTAGCTCTAGATTATTTTTTGAACATTATTTTAGTTTCTTCGTAATTTAGCTCATAAATATCTCCACTGGACAACATATTAGGGTCTCCATAAACTCTTCTCTAAACCTCTGGAGAATAATTAGTTTCGTTGAATCCACGTCAAGGGTTTAGTTAGCCATGAACCTAATAAGCTCATCCAATATCCCCACCCCATGGATATCATTCTATAGTGTGTGCTTCACCTCATTCATTCACTCGTTCATTCAATGCTCATCATTTCAAGTTTATTTGAACATAAGGAGGATTTCAAAATCAACCTGCCCTCACCTTCTTAAAGAGGATATGGGTTTAAGGAAACTGGAAACTGGTTGAAGTCAGGGAGATTTGTCCTCTTAGTTGAAATAAATCTTAAAATTATTCTAGTCATTCATCTAGCCCTTGGGTCATTCTAAATATTTCCTCCCTTTTATCCATTTCTCTACAATCTTCCTTGTACTCAGTGTTGAATTCTTACTATATCTTGTCCCATGTAGTAATGTTTCCTCCTGCTAAACTCATGAACCAGTGCAAGGTTGCATCCTTGAGGGTAGAAGGAAACAATTTGAGATTTTGCTCATCAAATGTATAATAATATGTTCTACAAACTACAAAAAATTCAAACATGAAGGTGTCATTGTCCTCAAAATCCATTTCATGGAAGTGTGGAAGAGCAGTGGGGCTGATTATTTTCATTTTATCTTCCCCATTTTCCTCCCTCATAGGAAAGACTTCAAGTTGGGCATTTACTGTTGTATTTTCAATAGGGGATGGTGTTTCTTCTTCTCCTATAGGCTCCTAAAAATTATCTAGTTGCTCACCCAAGAATTCCTTTACATCCTTTGCAGACAAAATAGGAGGCCCACAATCACCAAAAAGTGAAGGGTGATTGTTTCTAGAAGTGGGGTTTTTAGGTTAAAAAAATTTGAGTTGTCCCTAGCTCTATGAGGCATGAAATAAATTATCTTTGTTTTTCCTTTTATTTTTATAAACAAAAATGTTGATGCAAAAATATTTTGTGTTTTTTTTAGGAAATGAAATGAAAATTAAACAACTTAGAGCAGAATATAGTAATTATTTTGACACCTCCCCAACAATGATGCCAAAAGGTGATGACCCTTAGTATTACAACAATAATGTCGGAAATACATAGGGGCTCAACTTTAATTATCAGTATAGGGTTCACACAAACTTAAGAGGTATCAATACTATATTTACAATAAGAAATATATTCTGCTTAGGTTGATTTGATGTAGTTGAAGAGGATTCAAAATTCACAGAGACCACTATGCTATAGAAAAATTCAATGAAAAATAAGTGGATCTATTATAATTTGAATGAAAGGAAATAAATGAAATAAATCCTATTCTATTGAAAAATAAAAATAAATGACACAAAGTAAACCCTAATCTAATTATAAGAATTTAAATGAAAAAATGTATTTCTACCTTGTTTTGTAGAAACTAAATCTATGTTATTGCAGGAAAGGAAATGGCTAAAATAAACCTATGCTATTAGAAAGAAATAAAATAAATCACTTTAATAATGTTGGAGGAAAACCAATCCTACTCTATGGTGCATGAAAAGTCAATTATGTATTTGAAAGATGACATCAAAACAACAAACCTTAATTGCAGGAAGAAAACTATAGCTATTAGGTAAAATTTCTTAAGGGGTCTCTGGACGTTTAAGATCCATCTCCAAGGTCTAATGGATGTTGTAAAATTCTAAAGAATGATAGAAAATATTCTAGTGTAATTTTGGAAGTGTTCTAAGACAATCTGCATGTTGCTACAAGATGGCCCTGTTTTGCTACAGGAAACTTCAGAGAGAAACTTTATGATGTTTATATGTAGTTTGAAGAGTGGAAAAGGTGGTTGAATATTGTAGAAGGGAAAAATGTCCTTACCATGCTTAGACACACTCAATGATTCAACCCATACAAGGAAAAGACAAAATTGGGGGTTTTCTATAGCTCAGTTAGGTAGAGTTTAGCCGATTGGCAGTATGCAAAGATGTTAAATAGTGGGTGAAACGGTGATGATATGAGCGACCAAAATGCATGAAAAAAATACTAATTTTATCCATGAAGCAATACCTTTTAGAAATAAAAGTGCATAACTAACTGATAAAATAAAAAATAAAATTGAATCAATACTTGGAGGAAGACAATAGTAATGGAAAGGATGAGTTGAAATTGAAATTAATACTGCCAATGCATGAAGGAAACTATTTTTTTGTTCTGATCAAAACAAGGTACATACCCGAATTTCAATAAGGAGATCACTTATAAACCTTGCAAATACAACACCTTTCTCATTAAAATGATTTGCAGAAAATCAAAAATACACTAAATGAATGGAAAGGAAATGTACATGAAGAGCACTTACACACATAGGTTGGGCCTTGACCTATGGAGACTTAGGCCTATTAGAAGAAAATTATAATAACAGAAAATAAATGATTTTCATTAATCTTCAGAAGTTTTCATACATAAAAACATGAAAACTAAAATAATAAGAAAAAAACCTTTTTGTAATGTTGAGTATCTTCCTCTAGAGTTTTGAATTCCTACTAGGCTAGTAAGACCCTTTATTTATACAAAAAGTTCTTGAAGGGGAAGCCTCCTTGAATCTAGGATTTATTCCCTCAAAAATCCATAAAAATGTGGATCTAGTTCCCCAGTGCTCTCGCAACCATAGGGAAGTAATAAATTTTCATGAGTTATCTGAGTTGTGATTAGCCTATAGCAGGGAATAAACCCCAAAATATTCTCCTGACAGACTCATGTGTGCTATGCACAATATGTCTTCAATATATTTCACATTTAATG
>Ga0115851_101581_pt1 | contig 12106 bp, 12 predicted proteins | sample InSIn2gowninarea_FD_83865 | JGI IMG/M metagenome (GOLD analysis project Ga0115851, IMG submission 83865)
CAGCTGTGTGTGCAGAGGCCTGGAAGAGTCTGCAGCTATGTGTGCGAACCCCTATAACTGAGTGCGGAGGGCAGATCTGGATGTACTGGTGTGAAGTAGAAATAAAGGGAACTAGTAGGCTGTCTAGAAATAACTTTCCTGGGTCCTACTGAGGGCTGAGATTCTGCTTTCTTGAAGATTTCGTCTATGAAGGTTGATTGGCCAAGGGTCACTGGCCCCTTAGCTTTTTCTAGCTTGGGTAGAGGTTTGGAATTCTTTTCTAGCTTTTTCTGCTTAATCATGCACACAAATCGACTGCTAAATTCTACCCAAACAAAATAGCAACAAATCTATAGGAAAGCGGGCAGGGGAGTAGGGTTGTTACATGCTCCACACGTAGGTTCTTACCTTCCGTTTTTGAAACCCAATTCTTCCCTAACAGGTGCTTACACTACTCTAGAAAAAAAAATGGCTACACTCTTTCCCCGGCAACGGCGCCAAGATGTGGAGCTATAAGAAGGGTCTCTTTCACCTCTAATTACCTCACATTAATATGTCAACCTAGGAATGTTTTTTTATTTCAAAGAGTGTCTCAGTCTGAGGCTATCATTTTCCAGAGTAATGCTGGTAGTACAGTGTTAGAAATACAAGAGTAAATTGATACTTGTTTACGACTAACTACTTCAAAAGATTAAACCACACATTCAAAAAGCTAAGCAATTTATCAGTCAAGGGTTCAATAGCAGTGAATCATCCCTTTGTAAACTGATGGAACTAAGGTAAATCAGAGAAAAAATCATGGATCTGGGAGCCGGACAGTAAATTTCAATGCTCACTACAGCCTGAGATCGTTCTTCACACCGAAATAACAAATGACAAGAAATGAAACAGCAAATGAGAAATGGGACAACAATTAAGAAATAGAACAACAAAACTAAAATGGAACAACAAACCTGAAATGGAACAGCAAACCTAAAATGGAACAACAGTTAAGAAACAAACAGCAACTAAGTCTAACAAGCAGTAACACCTTAGTTTATAAGATCAAATGCACTAATCATAATCTACATGAATCAAACGGAAATCCTTCACTCTTAAGGATGAATTGATCAGCACACCGAAATGGAACAGCTCTGATTAATGATGAATTATAAAACAACACTTTCAAAATCATATATGCACACAACACACCTTAATAGTAACCCAATCTTGGTAAACCAATTATCACTCTCAGCTATAAGAGATTACGACTGCGTTTCAGAATGGAACAACAATGTCTCTAAATACGACAATTGCAAAGAACATAATCGCTAAGATGAATTCCGTAATAAGTGTACAACACAAAGGCTCTGTAATTGAACAGCTACAATAATCTGTAAAGACTAACGGTATTATATCAACATTTAGAAGAACAGTGATTTGTTGCAGAGTCAATACAATAAGTCTGTCTTTAGAAACCTTAATAAATTAAACATAACAGAGTACGTAATGTAAACTTACAAAATGCATCAGATTACCAAATAACATCGATAAGCAAACCATGCATAAACCAAACGTAATGGTACAGAAGCAAGTGTCCTCCAGGGCCGGGCCCTTAGCCTCCACGGGCACACCACTTGAAGTTATTCCAAACTCAGAGATAAAGTAGTAACCAAGTTTGTATTAATGCATAAAGTGAAATTACAATAGATCGGTTCTTAACTAGACTCGGTGATCAAAGTTCTGATCTTAAAGGAAATTACATAAAAGCGTCAAAAAACTCCCCTCGAGCTAATAGTGCTACCCCTTTTATAAGGGTGAAGGCGGAGATATCTAAGTGCACAAATAGATAAAACAACGATCCCTCAGGATCAAGGATCCTGAGGGATTCGCCGAACCATTAGTCCTCATTCATTTCTTTCCTTTCCTGCACTGAGCCGATATCTCCACTTCTTTTCCAGCGCTGATTCGCTATGATTTGCTTTGCCTTGTTTGCATACGGTCTCCCATTAAAGGGACAGCGGTTATCCCATCCTTGTCCTTTCCTTTGGAATGACAAATTCTCGTTTTTCTTCCTTCCTGCATAAGGAAATGACAATTGTTAGTGTTTTCGTCTTGCATATTAATCTCACATGTTTTATTACAATTCCTTATCGTTTTCTAGTTCATGATGCAAAAGATTTGTAAGTTCTAACGAAAATATGCCGAAATAATTACCAAAAACATACCTTCTTTAGTACTCCACAAAGGAGACATATCAGGAAGCTCAGGAGAGCTTCGCAGAGATCTCTACCCCAGGTAATAGGGATCACCCTGAGTCAGACAAGCATCCCTCGATGATAACTACCTTTTTAGAGACATGTATAAAATTACTTTGTGACAACAGGGCAGTTAAAGGCTTAGAAGAGGTGATAAATAGATGTGCAGGATGGAGTGAACCGTGCATCATTCAAAAGTTGGGAAGACATGCATCACGGACCAGAAGGGAAATGCGGTTAAGAGCGCAGATCAGTAATTATGAGATGGAGCAGGTCATTTTGGATCTGGGCTAAGATGCCAATGTATTGCTGAAACAAACGTGGGAATGAATGGGTAAGCCTACACTACAATGGTCCCCTATACAATTACGGATGGAAAATCAATAGAAGGTGCTGCCCATGGGAAGGCTGCGAGGGGTTATGGTAGACCTTGACGGCACAAGTACCCGAACGAACTTTGAAGTTATTGAGCTCATGGATGAATGTACGCCCTATCCTATGTTGTTGGGAATAGATTGGGCCATCGATATGAACAGAGTTATTAATCTGAAAATCAGAGCATGATATTTGAAATAGAGGCGCTCCACATCGTCATTCGCTAGATCCGGCTGAAGGACCGTGCTACATTGAACCCATGCATGATGGAGAACACGATGACGACGTAAATTATAGCTACAGAATATCTGCCCAAGTGCGAGGATGGGTCAAGACATCGGGGGATAGAAGAATATCACAGGGTGATGAAGAATTCTGCACTTCTGATTCAGATGAGGAAGACGAGTAGTGGTGTAACAAGTTGAACGGAGTAACCACGCTGCACTACAATGTGGTGACAAAATCATTGTACTACGTAAAGGCCCAAGATTGCAAATTGCCGAAGTATGATGGGTTGATGGTGGTAAATGAATTCCTGACCAAATTTGAAATCGCAGTACCAGAGCACCAACGGTTTGATGCGATGAGATGGGTGCTACACGCGATGCCTGCACGATGGTGGGGCACACATGAAGGGATGTTCAAAGATTGGCACGCCTGCAAGCACATGATGAAGATCAGATTTGGGAAGCCGGAACTCCACGTAGTGGAGAGATACGATGGACGTGATGATCCGCGCATGCACCTTACCAGGTGGATCAAAACCTACGGAGAGGAACCTCAACCAGAATGGGTGCACTTGTTTTATCACACCCTGGACGTCATTCCCAGAAACTGGTACACGGACACAGAGCTCCGGCATGACACAGGCGAGTGGGATATCTTACGCACAGTGTTTTTGTCAACTTTCCTGTTTGAAGATCAATGGATGGATCCTGTGGACGAAGTGTTATAGCTGGTAAAGGCCTCCATATTCAAGACACCATTGGAGCCAGAGGAAACTATGCAGCCTGACTGGTCGCGACAGCTGAGACAAGCCCTCGAATGCTATAATCTCTAGATAGAAGATGATGAGGATGATCCGCGAAACGTCAATGTTTCGGAATCAGAGGGGAGCTGGGAGGTGTACGGACTTGGAATCGAAGACCCAGATATCACGGTACCATTAAAAACAAAACAAGTGAATATTGGAACCGAAGAAGAGCTGAAGTATGTAATGCTTGGGGACTATTGGGACGACACCACAATAGAGAAGATTGTCAAGTTGTTGTGGGAATATCAAGATTTGTTCCCAACAAAGATTACGGAGCTAAAAGGGATTCTAGGAGACTTAGGAATGATGAAGATAACATTGAAGCCAAACGCGAAACTGGTGAAGCAGTGGCCCTACCGATTGAATCCAAAATATAAAGCAAAGGTCCACGAAGAACTAGACAAGATGTTGGCAGCAAGAATCATTGATCCTGTCGAGGAGTCCGACTGGGTGAGTCCAATGCTTGTGCAGGAGGAGAAACAGAAGGGCGAGATTCGCATCTGCATGGATCTCAGGAAGCTCAATGATGCCTGCATCAATGATACCTTTCCAACACCGTTTACAGATGAAGTGCTGGAAAATGTGGGGGGATAGGAAGCCTACTCTTTCACGAATGGGTTTTCAAGATATCACCAGATCAAGATCATGCCAGAGGATAGGAGTAAGACAATGTTCACTATTGAATGGGGTTGCTTTTAGTACACAGTGATGCCATTCGGACTGAAGAATGCGTCGGCAATATTTTCACGAATAGTAGTCGTGGCATTCAAAGAATTTATCCGCAAGTTCTTAGAAGTCTATCCTGATGACTGGACCATGTTTGGATTGGTCAAGAAGCACGTAGCGAGCTTATAGTTGATGCTGGATACTTGCCGCTGACATCAGATTGCGTTAAACTTGAAGAAGTGTACTTTCCTTGTCCCATTCGAGAACCTACTAGGCCATGTGGTCTATAAGCAAGGCCTGATGGTGGACCCAGCAAAAATCATCATCATACTCAATCTGCAAGCACTGCAAAGTGTCAAGCAATTATGCACCACACTAGGACACACGGGCTACTATCAAAAGTTCATCAAAAGCTACACCCAAATCACAGATCCGATGGAACAGTTTTTGAAGAAGGATGCTACTTATTACTGGAATGAGGAATGTAACAAAAGTCTGAAGACGCTTAAGGAAAAGATGGCCTCGGCCCCTATATTGGTATTTCCGAAATGGAACGTCGAATTTCATGTGCATGTCGATGCGTCATGTATCGCATTGGGGGTGGTACTTACACAACCAAGAGCGAAGGGAATCGACCACCTGATTGCGTTCGCAAGTCGCCAGTTTTCAAAAGCTGAGAAGAATTATTCCACTACTGAGCATGAGGGATTAGCGATGGTATATGTGCTTCAAAAATTCTGCCACTATCTTCTTGGAGGTCACTTTAAGATGTATACCGATCACTCAGCATTAAAATACCTAGTGAATAAGCCTATTTTGGGGGGGTGTATCTGTAGATGGTTGTTGTTGTTCCAGGAGTATGACTTTGAGGTCGTTGTCAAACCGGGATGCCTAAATGTAGGCCCAGATCACCTGTCCCGAATTGAGACTGGCGAAGAACCCACAAATCTATAGGATGGACTTCCGGATGCTCAGCTATGTGTGGTGTGTGTCGCGGATGGTCAACTTGAAGATATAATCCATTTCTTAACTACATGAACCGTGGAGCAGGGATACTCCATTCAGCAGAAGAAGGAATTGGTGATACGCGCAGCAGACTTCACCATGATTGCAGGCCACCTCTACAAAATGGGCAACGACGAGATATTGTGCCAATATGTCCCGGAGTTTGAATGAGGACAGATCTTGGCTTAAGCACATGGGGGGGTTGCTGGTGGACATTATGCGGTTCGCGCCACAGCTTAGAAGATCCTTCGCGTAGGATTATGGTGGCCTACTCTGCATCAGGATTCGAAATCACACTTCCGAGCTTGTCACGTATGTCAATGGACGGGGAAACCATCGCGGAGATATGAAATGCCACTCCAGCCACAAATGACACTATAGCCCTTCGAGAAGCGGGCAATCAACTTCGTAAGACCTATTGAGCCGCAAGGGAAAATGGGCACGTGCTATATCATCACTATGACAGATTATTTGACCCAATGGGCCGAGGCACAGTCGGTTAAGGATTGCACGGCTGCAACAGCTGTGAAGTTTTTATTCGAGAACGTACTGACAAGGTTTGGATGTCCCAAAATTATAATGAGTGATCATGGAATGCATTTTCTGAATGAAACAATCAGCGCGCTCACTGAAGAATTCCAGATATACCACTAGCAGAGTACGCCATACCACCTACAAGCGAATGGGACCGCGGAAGCATTCAACAAAATCTTGGAGACTGCGTTGACCAAGGTCTGTAATGTGCAATGAAATGACTGGGACTTGTGCATCCCTGCTATGCTATGGTCATATCGCACCACAAGCAAGAAGTTGATGGGCCAGACACCTTTTCGGTTAGTCTAAGGCCAGGAGACCGTTATGCCTATGGAATATATTGTGCCTAGTTTACGGATAGCAGTAATCACTAGTATGGTAGACCGTGGGGCATTGGAGGAAAGGCTCGCGCAGCTTGAAGAACTAGAAGAGGAATGGTTTTTGGCTGGATTCCATCAACAAGTACAGAAATAGCGTGAAAAATCATGGCATGATCATCATATCAAGGTGCACACTTTCAAGGAGAATGATCTAGTATTGCTATACGAAAGTAAATTCGAGAAATTCCCTGACAAACACCAAATGCATTGGTTTGGACCCTATGTCATCAAAGAAGTTACCGACAGGGGCGCGGTTCAGCTTGCCAAACTCAATGGGGACCCATTCACGGGCCGAGTGAATGGCAGTTGCCTGAAGCTCTATACGGGCAGGTTGGCTGTCTGACTAACCGTTCAAGGAACAATCTCACCACTCTGGCCAATTGAAAGAGAGCGCAGGACAGTAAAGCAGTTTGGGAGAAAGAGGCGCGAGTGCCAGGATACACATTGATCTGGCTCACCATCAAGATCGCGGTCGTGTAGTCAGAAGTACGTTGCTGCATTGCTCCGAGCAAAGGTGACCGTTCATGTCACTATTCACAACAAGATGTCTGCATTATGGCGAAAAAGAGTGGGCGATAGGCAATTAAGAAGAGGAGTACGAGCCAGACATGGCATGAGCTGCCACAAACCTTCCATGGAACACGCGGGAATCACAGAATTTGAAAATCGAATTGCTTATAAATCACTGAGGGGCATCGACCGGGGGAACTACACTTCCACAAAGCATATGCTAAGTATTGAATGGAGCCGGTTAGTATCTCTGCACAAGGAATAAGCCCGAGGGTGGTGATATGGCCGATAGAGCAGCAGGACTATCTAAGGAGCATGGTGTTGATAGCCGCAGGCATTTTGCAGCCTGCTGCCTCAATAGTAAGGGATGTACCGGAAAAGGGGATACACGAAGCAGAATTGGTCCAGATGTCGTCACCCCAGCCATGGGCAGGTCGGTGAACCACAACGATTCAACAAAAGAATGGAAAAATAGAGATCAAGGGAGGAACCTAAGTTACTAAGGCGTCTCTGAAAGACCTTAAGGAGTGGGATCTCACAGACAGTAGTAACAGTCTTGCAAAATTGCAACACAAGCTGCAGTAGACAGGGCAAAGAGCGGATACGAAGGTCGGAAGTGGCTGCAGTGGTACAAGGAGGTTCCATACGCGACTCCCCCACTAGAGCTAAAATCCGATCGGGGGTGTTCTGTGTTAACTGAGAAAAGAAGAATGAGCAGCATCAGTCACAAGAAGTGGTAAAAACACTGAAGTAGGAGCTAGACGAAGCATTGTAAGAGACAACGAAGAAGCAATCAAACGACGAGCGTCACTCATAGGGAGGTGAACCGCGAAGCCACGGCAGCGCGTCTCGCCGCACCAACGAGTGACTCGGGATGAGTCACGATAATTGTGTTGGGGGACTGTTGTCTAGAGAAGGTCCCGTGTAACAGTTTTGGGTCTGATAGCCTAGAAATTAGGATAAAAATATTGTAAACCTATGAAATATGTGGAGCGCGAAATGTAAAAGACTGAGTCAAAGGGTTGTCTGCTCGAAAAAATAATATAATATAATAGGAAGTAAGTCAATCCGCGGACCATATATAGGTATAAATAGAGCGCGGCTCTATGAGGGAAAGGCAGTTCTTTTTGGGTATGATCTTGGATCTAAATTGTAATGGGTTGTTGAGGAAGGCAGTGAGAAGCGTCTATAAGTCCGAGTCAAGGGTTTGGGATAGTAGAGGCTCTGCAGCTGTGTGTGCAGAGGCCTGGAAGAGTCTGCAGCTATGTGTGCGAACCCCTATAACTGAGTGCGGAGGGCAGATCTGGATGTACTGGTGTGAAGTAGAAATAAAGGGAACTAGTAGGCTGTATTTGTTTGTAATCTCTGAATTATTGCGAATCTAGCAATTTGTATGGTTAATAAAGTTGTTTTGGGCTATGCGCATTGATAATTGAATACTTGTGAATCGTGTTTTAATATTAATACACGAACTGAATAAAAGTGATAAATGTTTGCTTAAAGACAACTTTAAAGTAGATCTGAGTTGCAATACTTCATCCTCTAGATTAGATCTGTAGAACTGCGCAAGGTATTCAAGATCCACGCGAATATAGTGCAATGTGAAGCTGCAGAGCGGAGCGCGAAACCTCCAAACCACATCCAGACATCCCAAGGGTGCGGTAACCTGGTTCCAACACCCTCCCCTGCTACCTTGGGTGAGACCTCAGTCCGCGCTTTGCGGGCTGTTGCTGAAAGGGCCGATAGTTGTGGGATTTTGCTTGGCTAAATAATTCTTTCAAACCTGGATTATGCCCATATAAGCCAACAATCTACCTTTCTCATGTTTTCTTGTATGTCACAATGAAGAGAATGCATACACTCGACACCTGCACATAGTCTAGCACAACACCATAGCAAGTCCACAGAGTGCATGTCATGGGCTTTCACTTACTTCTTTTCTCTGGATGCACTTAAGCTCAGAGTGTGTTCGTCTTCATAATTATATATTTCATGCTTGCTGGTTTGCACAATTGCGAGGTTCGTGAACCATGCCTTCACCAACATGGGTTGACTAATGCGTCGGTGGCTGCATTAGAAATATCACTTCATGTGATTAGGCCCACACACTCTTAGCTTAAGAGTAGGAGTCATGTTTTCTTTTGAGTTGTTTGTCTGCATGCCTGTTTTCTTACTTACTTCGCATGTTTGTTTATCTACTTGCTTGTTTTCTTTCCACTTTGCTTTCGCATTTACTTCTTCTTCTTATTTGTTTTATGTTTGTTTTCTTGTTTTGTGCTCGTAGGTTAGTTTCTCATGAAACCATGTATGACTATTGAAACAAGTTGGGTAAAGTACAAGAGAACTTGTACAACTATCAACATTTGGTTATCTGTTGTCCGCTTTCTTATGTAAGAACTCGTTACCTTCAGTCCATGATATATCGATGGAAAATACATATTGTTCGCAGTGAACTTTGGTGAAACCACAACGTTTGCGTGCTAACTAGTGTCACCTACTCTAGTCAATTATTTTTGGGTTAACCCTTGTTCAGCAAAAGTGTAAATCAAGTGAATGACCGTGTCATAATTTGGCTACCAAACCAAGACATTGTTCTTTAAGAATAAAAAAGGAAAAAGTGTCAATGTGGGTTTTTCTTTGAAGAGTTGTAGATCACCTTAAGCAGGAAAAAGGATCATTGCTGGTTGACAGGTAACCCTGTCGAGGCTATGGACGCCTGCTGGCAGCAGAGGCTCTACCTACGACAAACGAGCATATTTAAAACTGGTACACAGAGAAGACTTTATTTTATCTTTACAAGACCAAGTAATGGCTGATATAAGTACAAGTTACAAGCATGAGGAAGCAAACAATTAGAATAGAAAGAGGTTGAGACAAAATATCATTGATAGGATAAGGCATAATGTACTCTACATGTCCATAACAAAGTTTAGATTTATGATTTTTTTTTGTTTTGGAAGTTTGAAAAAATTCGATAGAAAAGCAGAGATAACTGGTTCTTCCAAGTGAATCACCATTGTTGTGGCCACCAACAACCCCCCCTCCTTATTTAGTATTAGCAATAACACTAAACAAGTGGGGACCCTTCGTACAAAATTCAATTTTTTTTTTGTATTATACTCCTTAAAAATATATCGCATCACGAGAATAGAGTAAAACATTTCTTTATGAGCACAAGAAAAACTGTGAAGAAAAGCGACGCGAAATTCATCGCATCGCATACATTAAGAAGCGCTAATAAATGAGGATCTTAAGAAATCTCCGATGGCCGATATTGCAACATCGCAAATCACAAACATCGCATAAACAACACGTGATAATCTAACGAATTTCAGCGATCTTGCGATCTGCGATCTGTGACCTTGCGATACGCGTGATTAATGTGATCTGCGATCTGCGACCTTGCGATAAGCACGATAAACGCGATCTGCGATCTTGATAAAAATCCGATAACGCGATAACGTAATGCAAGTTGCAGAAATCGCCCATCGCAAATTTTCCTCGGCTCAACATTCAAGAAAAGCTATCCGTAAACCAAAAAATTGGGCGCGCGCCTTAAAGGAAATTAATGAACGTACACCAAATTTTAATGAAGGACGGTTTTGTGTTTTTCGAAGAGTCAATTCACAATGAGTGGCATTATTTTATATATATTTAGAGCTTATAGCTTTTGCGTCAATATTTATTATCATTACTCTTTCCTTTGCGTGAACTGCAGGAATGAAAAACAGGAAACAACATGAAGAAATGTGCAGGAAACATCTAAGGAAAAAGGAAAAGCGTCAGGGCTTGGAGACAAATAAGAAATGCCCTCATGAACAGAGCCATAGATCCCAGAGAATTACTGAATAGATGATGATATTGATAAGCCACTCAACACTCAAGGTCAGAAGCAAACAAAAGCAGTATGGCTACAAAAATCCTAAAGCTTATGCTCGGTAAAGGAAAAGGCGCTAAAGATAGAAAACGCACCAGAAAGGCCCGGATCAAAGAACGGAGGCAGTTTCTGATGCGCGATTAGTGCTTAGCACTAATCGTGCATCGCTAAGAAAAATGTTCAAAAATCAAAGTCCCTAACTTGCTTAGTCATTCACAAGTCCGGAAACCAAGATAGCAAAGGCAGAAGCAATTTGAGGAAAATTTGGGTTGTTACCAAGTATATACGCAGTGAATTCACCCAGCCAGAGGAAGATTCCCCAAAAATATCTTCTAGTTTACTAAAAAATGGTGCCAGCTTTTGCCATTTCTGTTAGCTCAACTCAAACAAAAGCGGAAGGCAACTAGCCGACTCTTCTCACGAAAATGTTGAATGCTCGCGACATTAAGGAGCAAATGCAGAAATATTTAGGAAGTAGATTCAATTTTTTAGAAATAAGTTTGCTTAGAAAAAGGGCGGTCATTTAAACCGTATCCTAAATTCATGTAATTAAGTTATTTAGTTAGCAGTATTTAAACCCTTCTCATGCATTTAGAGAAGGGTCCAGAAATTTGTCAAAAACTTGTCCTCAGAACATGCACTTTTGTACCCTCTGAGGAGGTTTTGATGAATGAATGGATCAAGATTTATTGATGTTTGCATTTGATATCTGCTACTGATGTTGCACTTCTGTACTCTTGGTAGATATTAGAACAAGGAGAGATAAATCATTGTTGCTTGAAGCTTATGAGTAGGACCAGTCATAAATGGTACTTTTATCTCTTGACCATTTCTGCTTATATTCTTAAAGTAATATACAATTTTTAGTTGTTTATATGTATTGCATGAATGTTTGAGTTACCATTTGGCACTTTTGTACGGTGGAGCCATTTATTTATGTTTGATGTATGAATAACTTATTATGCGATATGCTGTTCACAACCATTTTGCCTAACTTTTTATGCAAAGTGGTTCATCTTAATTTATTTCCTTTCTTATAATTGCTGAATGATCTTTATTACCAGTTATTATTTAAAATCTCTTTAGATCGCATAATAGAAAAATTACACCCCGGGTTAGCATAGATTAGATGTGCTGTTTTCATTAGATTATATTAGCATAGAGTTAGATTAAAGTAGCTTAGATAGGAACTTTTAGATCAGCAACATCCAACTCTGCACACACACACCGTTAGATTGGGAAACTGGTCCCATTATCCCCAGTCGGACCCGCTATACCAAATGGATAAGGAGCTGCAACCAAGGTCCGGACCGGGCGGGTATCCCCCTTGTTGTCGACCCCGATTTTTGGGGCTTCAACACCTGGCGGAGTTACTTGCATCACCTCTCTACATAGGAAGACTTTCTCTTCTTTCGCCTTATTCATTTTGAAATTTTGAAAAATTTCATTTTCATTTTTTTCATTTTTCATAAATATTCATGCGCTTATTCATTTCAGAGGTGGAAGAGGG
>Ga0115851_101050_pt1 | contig 12097 bp, 9 predicted proteins | sample InSIn2gowninarea_FD_83865 | JGI IMG/M metagenome (GOLD analysis project Ga0115851, IMG submission 83865)
AATCCTTGTAGTATTTTGAGGGTGGAGGTGTGAGCCTCTAGATTCCCTTGATCAAGATACATGCATTGTATCCTTTTATTTCTTGGTTAGAGAAAATTTGCATATGTATATATGTTTATTTTATTGTAAATATTGTATCAAGCTAGATTTATAAAGCTCCATAGATAGTATGGTTATTTGATAGTTGAAGCAAATGTGCATAAGTATATGTGGTTGTTATTGTAAATATCATAATGAGATGTGTTATAAAGTTCCAATGAACAATATGATTGTCATGTTTTTAGCAATGGTCATTGTAAATACTGCAACGAGCTATATTATAAAGATCCATGGGCACTATGTTTTGGTTTTCAACAGTTTTGCTCATTGTAGTTGTCATAGAACACTGAGGATGGTCTTCCCCTGGGGGGGGGTATGTAACAAACTCCAGTTAAAATTTCATGTAATAAAGTTAATAAAGGAAAAAATAAGACCAAGGTCATGGGACATGTATTTTGAAATGAATGTTTAAGAAAACATCTTAGTGGGTGTTCACTTTGGTTTATTTATGGATAAGGAAATTGGAAAAGGCTTTGGAAAGACAAAGAGGAATTATTGGCAGTTATTTATGAAACTAAAGGAAAATACGAGAAAAGGGAGGTGAAAGGTCAGAAGTTGCATCTAAGGAGGAAATTGAAGGAAAAAAGAAGAAAATGAAGAAATTAGAGGCCTCAATGATAAAAAGGATTCTCAGGATTAGTTCATAGCTTTTTTGTGGGTTTATCCTTCTGTCAATTCATTTTTGGCATTGGTTTCAGAGGAGAAGAGTACCAAGAGGAGAAACAAATCAAGCAAGCAAAGGAAGGACAAGAAAGCAGAGGAAGACAAGGATCAAGCAAGGAAGAGTTGGATCATAATGATTCTTATATTAAGTACAATTTTTGAGACACATGTATACAATGAACACCACTAGTCCCAGTATTGGAGCATTGGAGCCACTCCTTACTCCTCAAAAGAACTAGCTTATCTCTCTACCACCTTGCGAGAGGATACAAGGTGAAAAGTCGCTTGCTCTTACAATGAGGGTGTATATATAAAAATAAGGAGGTGATGCTTCACCTTCCTTGTGAATCTTCATCTACCCTCATGACTATTTGAATTCTATGACTTTTCACTTTTACATGACTCTTCATATTCCATACATGTCATTTTAACTTTCACTTTACAATACAATTTTGAAACAGGAATTACATAATAAACCATAATGGTGAGGCATGTGACAACTCATGAAATGACATGACATGACATTTTTGATATAGACTGCTCGATGATGTTGCAATTTCAAGCCACTGGTACTATTGTGTGTTGATTCTCTACTTGAGGATTCTTTTCTTTCCACCTTTTCATGGCTTGGTGATAAAGAATCTTCAATGATCTCAAGTCTTGAGTTGTGATCACAAACTAGTGTCCCTTCTCTTTATCTTGGTTGATTAGCTTACTTTTTTAGTGACAAAGATGTTTTTCAACATGTTTCCCTCCTTTGGCTCCTTCTTCATCATCTCGCCATATTATACTAGGGTACATGTATCTATAATTCACTCATGAAGAGATGACATTAGCCCAAAAAATCCCTAGTCTAAGATAGTGCATATAGATCCATTGTTTGAGTTGGAACCATGAAACGAGCTGGGAAAAGGACTCAGTGACTACATAGTTCAAGCAGTCAAGGGTGAGCCTTGAGCCCTAATATTATGCAGTGTGCAGTCTAGGTTGGGCTAAGGAAGAAAACTATGCAATTTTGGGAGTCAAGGTGACATGCTAAGGGGATGAACACTTGATCAAAATATTGCATAGTTCTAGGAGAAAGAGGAGGTTAGTCCATTACACAATTACAAATCTCAGGGGCCCAAGGGATGATATTAATGCCAAATACTCTACAATGTGGAGTTGAGGCTAAGTTGGGTAGATGGGTTACATAATTATGGGAGCCAGGGTTGAGGCTCGAGTAGTGGAATTGCACAATGCAGTAGTCCTAGGAGGCTATAACTACACATTATAAAGTGTCAAGAGGCAAGGTGATAGCTAGAGGGTTGATACTATGTAATGGGTAATTCAAGGAAGTTGGGTGAAGCTAGGTTTCCTAGTAGGGAAGATTTTCAGAAAATGGCTAAGTACACGATCAGTGAGAGTTATGTGAGTAGTGATAAGACTTCGACTCTGATCACACACTTAGAATACTTGATGATCAACAGACATAGATCATCCAAGGCACACGAATAATGCATTTCCCTTAGTGTGATAGTTTTACGATGAGTTACAACAAGTGAAACATCAATGATCCACTTCGTGACGATCGTGACGACACTTATGCCACAATTCTTGAAACTTTGGACATGAGTGCAACAGATGTTTACATTGTTAGAAAAACTCATTAACACAAATAAGACCTCTTGAAACCACCAGAATCGGCTTAAACACATTGTGTTATGGATAACATGTAAAAAGACAACATTTTGCCTATCTTGCAAAGGGGGGGAAACGCCTCAAGAAAACACACGGAATGAGTTTTGGTGTTTGCAAAGACAATGTACAAGACGAAGGAAGGCTCATAAATTAAGCATAGTCAAAATTTTTAAAGAGTGTTGTAGCAACGACAAAACTTGGCGACATGCTCATAGAATTCCAGTTACTATGCCTTGGTTAACTCTTTTGTGCAGGGTCTTGGTTCTTTAGGGAGTATTGTTTCATCATGTAGATTAATTTGGTCTCCCTGCCCACCCCATGAGTAAATCTGGTCTCCTCTATCACTTTCTTGGTTGAATACATCATAAGATTCAGAGATATCACAATATTTTGAGTTAGGAAGGGTAGTGAAGTTTGCGAGCTTAATATTTTTAGACTATCTCTTCTTTATTTTCATCTCTGGTGTTGATCTACTACCATCAGGCCTAAACAATACCCCAGTGTAGTCATTTTAAGAACATAAACATTTCTCTACTACTAGAGAGCCCGGACCGTACCCGGCAGAGTTGCTTGCTTCACCTCTCTGTGAAAGAAGTTTTTCTCTTATTTTTCCTTTATTTATTTATTTTAAAGGATTTTGCATTGGAACTTATTCATTCTATGGTCGGAAGAGGGATCCTGACTTATTGAGAGTAGAATAAGTTGATCCTTTAGAGAATCATATAGAGACCTCTAATTTAGGTTTTCTCATTTATATTTTTCTCCTTCTACTCCTCTACTAATTGGATATGCATGAAAATACTAAAACATAAAAATTGAGTGTGGGCATGAGGTTTTCCCTAATAGATACAAGTTCATGGTTTAACCAAAACTCTCGTCACAGATAGATCATCTTTTCCATTAGAACTTCATCAACCAAAAGTTATAACGAGCATAAGGAACATGGATAGAAGGTTAGCCAAATGTTGAAGTGTCACAAGACTCTCTTTTAACTTAGCCACACAACAAGAACTTGAGAAACACGTTGACGTGAAACATTTATTTACATGACAAAAACACAAAACAAAATCAAACAAACAAGAAATGACTATGTAGATAGAGTAGGTAACAACCCCATATCATCATTGAAAATAGTGCTTTAAGTCCTTTCCATTGATGGGAAGAGAGTAAATCCTCCTGTCTAATGATTATAGATGATATGTGTGTTGGCCAATCTTTTCATGAATAGTGAATGGTCCAATCCACAGGGATTTGAGCTTGGTGTGTTTTCCTTTATCCTCTTGGGCTCTATCGCTCTTCAATACTAAGTCACCCATGTTATAGTTATTATTCCTTGAAAACTTCTTTTGAAACCACCTCTTGATATGACTCTGGAGAAGGGAAAAATTTTCACCCTTTTTCCTTGTAGATTGTGAAGAGTGTCTATCCTATGTTGAACTAATAGACATGGCTTGCCCTATGATTCTTGGGAAAGTTGGAGAGCATTCAAGTATACGTTAGGGGGAGGGATGGCTTATTTTCCATACACAAGGAAGTAAGGAGAGGTGTTAAGAGAGGGATTTGGCATGACTCGATTAACCCATAATGTATTTACCAAAGTGGAGTGCTAGTTCCTATATTATTAGAAGATGGTATTTTTTATGATACAGATAAGATTCTTATTTGTGGATACAGCAAGACCATTCCACTACGGAGAGTAATTACTTGAGTGTTTCAATACAATTCCATTTTATAATTAAAAATCATATAATTTTAATGATAAAAAATATGTTGCATTATCAAAAGTAAGTGAAGTTCGAATGCCAAACCTGGAAATGATATTCCGCCTAAGAAAGATGATGAATTCCTGATCATTCACATGTTTGAGCGGACCTACTTTGGTCCATAGCATGAAGTAGTATGTAGCAGTGAGAATATAGCAGTGTTAATTTGATGAATGTGGAAACATTTCTCCATTGAAGTCCAAGCCCCACTATTGAAAAGGTTCTTCCAATGTGATAGGTTGTAATGGGGTGGTTGACTTCTTGTCTCAGTCAACGCACATTTGACAAATAAGACACTTGAATGCATAGGCATGAGAATATTTGAATAATGTAAGCCAATAGAAACCAATGCACATAAACTTATGTGTTGTTTTATTACCTGTGAAGTGTCTGTTGTGTGGTCTGTCATCGATATCATGCCATACTTTCTCTAAATTGTGCACTTCTAGGCACTTGAGCATTACTTAATTATGATGTTTTTTCTAAAAATCACCCCATGCACCAACTTATCAGATAATTCTTTAAGCCTGAGTTCCCTCTATTGTGGTGTGGATAAATGAGAGGGCATGATGTCGTGCTCAAGGTATTGGCACACATCTGCATACCAAGAGTTTGTGATGGTAGTGGGGGAGGGTTTCTCAACATTATACATTTTGATCTCTTGCTCCCATCGAGAAGGATCTTCTTCTTTTACATCCACTATTTCCATTGCTAATCGACAAAGACCATGGCCCTTGATTAAGTCAATCAGTTTGAATTCCAAGTCATACTCATATAAACCTATCATCCAATTCGCTCTTCTTTCACCCAGCTCTTGTCGAACAAATAATGATCTTGTCTTTGAGGTTTCTGCGAGTCCCATGATTATTTATATTATTTAGTGATCTAACTGTTGGGTGTGGAACAAAAATGATACAATTATTTTTTAAGAGATAGGGTAAGAAATGCTTCGCTGCCTTATATACTACATAATTATGTTTGTTCATGGAGGGATAGCTAAGTTCATGTCCCTAGAGGCTAGCGCTCATGAAATATATGGGCAACTCATTGCTTTGATCATCCTTTTGCATCAGCACAATAGTGAGAGAAGTGTCAGAAGCGAAGGTGTAAAGGAAGAAATATTTCTTGAAATCTAGGTTGTATAAAGCGGGTGCTTCTGCAATGGATTACTTAATATAGGAGAATGCATCATTTTCCCTTTTATCCCATTTGTATATCACGTCCTTCTTGATCATCTTTGATACAAGCTTCAAAATCTTAGCGTAATCGGAGATGAATTTGTGGAGGAAGTTGATTTTCCTCATGAAGGACTACATAGCTTTCTTGTTCACGGGGAAGGGAATCTACATAATAACTTTAACCCTCTCCAGGTCGACTTCAATCCCACTTTTGTAAATTATATCGCCAAATAATCTTTATTAACATATATCCCCTATTTACAACATCACTCAAAACAAAAACAAAAAATCTTTAGATGCCTTATGTGGTCAAATTTGTTGTTAGAAAACATTGTGAGATCATCAAGATAGACCACTATGCTTTGTCTGAGTAGTCCATGGAATGCAATTTCCATGGCACATTGAAATGTTGCACCAATGTTCATCAACCCAAATGGCATTCTTTTAAATGAAAACATACCCCACTTTGTGTGGAAAGTTGTCTTTAGTTTGACAGGCTATAAGACTAGAACCTAGATATAACTAGAATACCCATCCAACAAAGAAAAAAAAATATTTGACCCCGATATTGTTTGCAATATCTGTTCCATAGGTGGAATTGGGTAATTGTCTTTCTCTGAGGTGCAGCTAAAGTTGTGGAAATTGACACACAAGAAGATTTCCATAGACTTCTTTCTCACCAGGACCAAATATTAGTGGTTTAAGCTTAATTAACGACATCCATTAGGTTTTGGTCAACTAGAATCTATATATAGTAGTAACAACTATGTAAATAGGTGTGAAGTGAATATTCTTATACTTGGACCTTAACTCATATATCAAAGTGGAATGTGAACATTGTATTTATTTTTGAATATCAACAAATATTTGCTCATTGTTATTATTTTCCAATTCTTATTTTGTTCATGTCCTCTGTGTAATTATTTTTTCTTTTATCTTTTTATGTCTTCTTTCTTTCAATTCTTATATTATGTTAATTATTCAATGAGTATCACATTTTAACTAACAAGGAAAATTCCAAATGCATTTTCCTAGACATTGACATCCATTTATAACCCATTTCAACTCAATCCTTTAGACACTAGTTATGCTCCTTTAGCATTACTTCTTGCCTCTAGAGTCCCTTCTATCATATGTTCTCTTCCCTTCAACCATTAGATGGAAAAATATTCCTATATTTTAAAATTCTATATCTCTCAAGACATTCCTTGTGTAGTTGTTCACACCTATTCAATCTTACAACTATCTAGTTAAGAAACTATCAATATATAACCACTTCCCTCCTTAATTCTCATTAATCCTTTGCACTATTTCTTTCTCCTCACATGATAATAACTATTGAAACCATTATACATCATTTTTCCCCTTCCAACCATCCCTTAATATGGGGTTTCTAGTTGGCCATGGTAATGGATTCAAAGGGAAGCATGCATCCTTCCACTAGTAGCATTTTGATCCAAGTAACATTTTCCAATCTCAGTATTCCACTTGATTCCCTTCCAAAATCCAACATATTAAAAAATGATGGATATATTTATAAAAAGGATTCCACATATACTGTTATATTGTAATTTTTCTTTAGATACCAATTGCATGGGTTATCTAGTGATCTACTTACTAAACCACAAATATGGTCTAGATGGTATAGTCTACTACCTTCCTCTTTTTTCAATTGTATTTAAGTGTTATTCAAAGTCACCTCATCCATGCAGAAGGTCTTGCTAGAGAATCAACATAGGAAGCTTTGCAATAATCCTTATTATCACTACCATACAAAACTCTCTCTCAACACCACTAAAATCTATATCCACACAACTAGGCTTCTACATAAATAAATTGATTTTGATTGGATCAATATATTATTTTTCATATATCTTATAATGTCATTTTATCAGTGGGACCTAGTCTGGATAATCGAGGTTAGAAACCTTCTAGACTTATTTTGAGTAATTCAACGAAGATTCTTTAGGTTCATAAAATATCACTGGTGGCAGATCCTTGGCTCTATTCAACACTTGGAGAAACTTATATAATGAAAATAAATATGTTAATTGGGGTTGATATGCAAACTTTATGCCAACCTTATGTCGAACCTAATGTTTGACCACTGCGGTTTAAGAGGATATCGTGTCATCTCCCATTACTCATGTAAAAAGGGCTAGCCATATGTGAACTACAAATAAGAGTCTATAAGGGTCAAAGTTGTAATTTTGGTTGAGAGTTGAAGTAGTGAATATAATCCAGAGTTGGACATTAAATTATGTTAAAGTTGGGCCACTAGGAGGAGTGGGGGTTCCATTTGATGCTAATGTATCTTATTCCATACTAGAGCAGTGCACTTGAGAGTGGGATTTAGAGAGAAAAATGAAAGGGGTTCGTGTTTTTTGAGATCCTAACAAGAAACAAATCGTAGATAACTCCATAGATATTTCCTTATTCTTTGTAATTGCATTATTTCCATACCAAAAAAGTAAGGAAAGCGGCCTCACCTTCTAGTTAGGTTTTATCTTATAGGGATTTTTAGAAGAAAATCATTGTGTTCATTATGGATGGTGTGCATTTGTATTTTTTGTTCTCTACTTTATGTATTTTATCTATTTCAAGCATAAAAAATTATTAATTAAAAAATATAGAATCTAAAGCAATTTAACCTTCATCGTATTGATTCTAGTTTATTTTATTAGATCTATTCTCACAAATTGTGCAATGCAATATGAATGATAGTTTACAAAATAGAAATCCTTTAGTATTATATATATGATTAAAAAACCTTTCTATTATTGTAGAAAATTATGTCTCTTATTATATATCTTTTTTTTTGTAAGCTTAGGTAGGACCCTTTCATTTTCGATTTTTTACATGTCTGTTATTCACCCCATTTCCAGGAAAGATAGCATAAGAATCGAACCCAAGATCTCTGATTCGGTGAGTCTTCATTTCCTCGGCCATTGCCACTTGAGCTACCCCTTGCAGACTTCTTATTATATATCTTGACAACAAAACCATTTGTTACTTTGTTTTGGAGACACAAGTTCTCTTCGGTGTCCAACAAATGTCTAGTATAATCTATTGTAACAACTGCGAGTTAAAAAAAACCATGTAATAAAGTTAATAAAGTAAAAAATATTAACAAAGGTCATGGGACATGTATTCCAAGCTGAATTTTGGGCAAAAACATAGTGACGGGGATCACTTGTGATTAATTAATGGCTATGGAAAATGGAAAAGGCAATGGAAAAGGCTTTGGAAAGGCATGAGGCATTTATTGGAATTTTATTTATGAAAATAATGGAAAATAGGAGAAGAATAAGGTGAAATGTCACAAGTTGCATATGAGGAGGAAATTGAAGGAAAATAATGGAAAATAAAGAAAATAAAGGCTTCATTAATAAAAGGGCTTATGAGGATCAGTATGCAACTTTTGTCAGTTCAAACTTTGGTACTCTCATTTTATTTTCTCTTTCTCCTACCCTTGGAAAGTTAGAGTTTTATTGAAGCACTCTTGGAGGAGTGTGGCTTACTTGGGATTTGGAACGAGAAGGAAAACGAAGAGTAGGAAAGGACAATATGTCAATAGGACCAAAGACTACAACAGGTTTTACTTACGAGTATCAAGTTGCATGTATGATTTCATTTATAGTTTTAGCATGCATGGCACACGGATATGGTTTCTTGGTTATGATTTTTCATTGGCATGGAGGATTGCCTGGATTGACAATGGTTTTCCCTAGCCTTGCCATTTCCTATGTATCCAAGGTGTTGTGGGTTTTATATTTTTTTTTTCATTTTGTCCTCATCTTCCTTATGGTTTTGGGTTGAGTTATTAGTTCTTGGAGCCTTGCTAGGAAAAATTCTTTGCAAGCCTCATCACAACTTGGGTTGAGTTACTACTCCTAGAAGCCTTGCTCAAAAAAACACTTTAGAGTCCTTGGTCGGTTGAGTTGATAGTCCTAGAAGGCTTGGTTGGACAAATTATCTGGAGCCCGATGACAATTGTGAGTTGAGTTACTAGTCCTGGAAGATGGGTTGGAACGAACGCTCTAGAGCCCTGGACAACTTGGTTAGTGATGTCCAACTGTGAGGTGGAATCATTGGTAGAGGGTCAAGGCAGTTTCACCTCTGGAAGCCCTACTTTGGTTTTGATTGGTTTGTCCATGAGATCCCACATTCATGCTTGAATTTGTCATGGGATTGATTGGCTGAAAGAGACATTTGGTTCAACCAAATCTATGGTCGGGTGGTATATGGAATTCCATGACTTGGTTGGATTTTCATATGTTAATAAGAGCTCAATTCCTCTTATTTTTTGTGTGTAAATGTACTAATTATTATGTGGACTTGATGGTTGTTCTGTTGTTTCTATTTAGCTTGTTATATGTTGTTTATACATATGGTTTTACGATAGCCTTGAGTTATGGCTCTCATCATGTTTTGGTTAGAAGATGAATTTTTAATGAATGAATGAGCTAATAGATGATAATGCAACTATTGTGAGAGGGCATCATACCTTCTTGGCAAATCTTTGATAAATATGAGAACCCTATGTTCAGATGTGTTTTTATGACCTATACATTACATGTTCATGATGTGTTTGGTGAATTGTTTAGCATGGTTAGGATGAATCAGGTCAAGTCCTTGTTCAATTTTTGCATTAGATGCATTGTCTTATTGGTGTTTATCATTTCTCAGAATTTCATCAAGTTTTGGGTAGATGCCTAGAAGTCATAACCCTAGAAAAATGGCTCAGAATTTGGGTTCATTAGCACAAAACTACCTGAAATATACTACAGTCACATGTACACCTTTTTTTGGAGTGACTATAGGGTAAGAGTCACATGGAGGGCTTGTTATGGGAGTGACTGAGGGTGTAGGTTGGTACAAAGAAAAGTTAACTCAGGGGTTGGACATCTAGAGCAGTTGGTTAGCCCCTAGGGTTCCTATAGCTCCTGCGGAAGGTCAATTTTGTTTTGGTTTTCCAATTCCACTTCCTTAACTATACTTGGGGAGTTGAATAATATCATAGTAACTCTTCATCAAACAGTTGTTGAGAATTTTGTAGGGCGATGTATATGTTAATTCTCTTAACTTGATAACTTCTTGTGTTATACTTCTACTCATTAGCTTTGATATTTGTTATTTCAATTTGTAATACATCAAACAACTACCAAAACAATAAGAACAATGACACAATATGTAGGCTCCATATCAAGGCAAAAACCTCTCCTCTTAAGGGGAAAACTCGTGAAATCTCTTCTTTTCTGTTATATATTTCAATTGACGAATACCATGACCTAAACTTAGAAAAGAACCCTAAAATATCAAGTCTTCCTTGACCTCCTGTTACAATATCTTTGACCTCCCCAGTAAATTGAAAATTTTGCCCCAACAACTACTACAATTGTTGTTGCTTCACTTAGGAGACTTTTATCTTCCTCTTTCTGCTCTTCCCTTAACCTCGCTTCCCTTGATTTGAGTCTTATGGCTAATAATAAACCCTAAGATACCTTCACTTTCCTTCTTGCTCTTCCTGCTTCAAAATCAAACTTCTAGACATCCCAGTGCATAACCATAAGTTCACATTCCCAGAAGAAAGTAGATAGACTAAGAAAACACTTCGACTTCTCCTTCGCACTTCTTTTTTCATCCTTCTACTACTTCCTTCTTCCTATGAAAGATGAATGAGTGAATGTTCCAAATGGAGAACAATTTCTTCTTGTATATAAGCTTCCTTCAAGGGTGGACATGTCTCTTCACTTAGGCTGACTTGACAACACATGTAGGTTGACTTGATCTTGGAGGTATTTTGAAATTTTCAAGATAAAATAAATTTTCTTTTATGATTTACAATGTGCCCATAGGGTATTCCATATATGACAATGACTCTTATACCTAGGACATACCCTAGAAGCACTCAATGGGTTCTTGACCCACAAAAATAAGAGAGCTTGAGCATGAAACCCATGCCCCAATAATAATAATCTCCTTTTCATTTTACATAGACATGAGTACATTTCATACTAATGAAGATCGAACCTAGTTACACATCTTACAACACCCCCTCTTAACTACAGAGGTATTCATAGAAGGTACATGGTTATTCTCAATCTGAAGGGATCTCACAAGAATAGTTGGATTGGTAACTCATTTGTTGATCCTGACTTAAATAGGAACGCAAAAAATTACACATATAACCATAAATACAGAGTTGCAATAGAAATAATACTTCATTTCATTAACGTAAAATACTAAAATATGCTTACAAATAGAAATGGAAATAAACCATCTAGGGCGATGGTAGCTTATCTCTGAGAAGAGATGTGGTAGCTACATGCCTCTGAAAACTCTTACAATGAGGCTCAAAGGCCTATTTATTATTTAGAAACAATGGAAAACCCTAAAGATCCAAAACCCTAAACCTAGGAGATGAAGCACCAGACTATGGGCCCTGTTTTAGGTAAATTGGTACATCATCTTCCCGGGGCCGTAACTTTGGCATACGATCTCTGTTTGACACGCCCAATACCTCGTTAGAAATATATATCCAAGAAATACAACATTGGGAAGAGAAACATCAGTCCATGGCCCCATTTTGCTCCCAGTTGTTCCAAAAAATGTTGTTTAAGGCCTCAAAATAGCTCCAGAAGTTCAGAACCCGAAAACTGCTAAAAATAGTAAATTGTGCTACAATTAAGGAAACTGAAAAACTGAAAGAGA
>Ga0115851_101585_pt1 | contig 12084 bp, 17 predicted proteins | sample InSIn2gowninarea_FD_83865 | JGI IMG/M metagenome (GOLD analysis project Ga0115851, IMG submission 83865)
AGCTTGAAGTCACCGAGCCTCCCCCCGCTCCGACTATCCCCTCATCACTCTCATCTCAAGCCATCCCGGCTCCTTCATCGCCCTCATCTACCTCCACAACGTCCAGCTCCTTCCGATGCGAATTGGAGAGCGGTCTCCAGACCGATACCCCTGGGAGGTCAGCCATGTTCTAGCTGAGACTGTAGTATCGTTGCTTTGGTGATCAAAGGAGGGGAACTCACGATCCAGCACCGGTAATGATGCAAACCTAACAGTCAGCTTCAGACTCGAATCCACTAGAGATCGTCCAGCTTACCTTGTTTGCGAGTCTTAGTCTTCCAGTAGCCATTGTTTATGTGTGAGTTGAATCAAGTGAGGTGTATTGGTATGTGGAATAATGTAGAATCAACAGCAGCAGAGAGAGAGAAAGGGGTTGAGTGATGACTCGGCGATAAGCGAAGCGACTCTCAGGCACAGCGCAACTTCTTATCTCTGTCACGTGGCACTAGGCGTGCGGGGCAGCCATTCATATCTCGGCAAACAATCTCCTCATTGTGATCCTATGACCCTCTACAATCTACAGATCTCAAGCTACAAACTCCAGCTCGACATCAATAGCTAGTCCGTCAGCGAACCCACCTGGAGGAGAATTGGCACATACGATGACAAGCGCTCAACTGCGGTTTCTGACTGTATTTACCTAGAATATCCATCAGCCACCAATGCTCGAATCCGACAACGAAACCGCGACTCACCCTTCATCTCCTCTCGGACAGTCTGGAGCAACTGCATGTAACTCTGCCTAGGACATTTCTTCAAGGAAGTGATGAAAGCATACGACATCGCACCAGTCGCTTGACCTTCTTCTTGAGTATCGGCACTCTTTTCTATCAGCTCGACATTGACAGGGGACATACAGTTTGATCATCTTTACATCCACTCCACATGATTACGTCTGCTGGACTTGTCTTTGTTTTCTTGGTTTTTTCATGGGATTGATTCGCTTCGAACGCGCCTTTTGCAGCTCCAAAGAGCGAGGACATCATACCGGCAGTATTTCCCGTCATGAGTGACATACCGGCCGACATGAGTTCGTCACTGGATTCCTCTAGGAGGTTGGGGGTCTTGATCGTTCCGTCGGTGGTGTACTACGGGTGAGTGAGAGGACGTGATGGGGGTAATTTGAGAAGGGCAGTAACGGAAGAAGCTGGACGTTGTGGAGGTAGATGAGGGCGATGAAGGAGCCGGGATGGCTTGAGATGAGAGTGATGAGGGGATAGTCGGAGCGGGGGGAGGCTCGGTGACTTCAAGCTATGGAGGATAGACACGTACGACATAAGGCAAGTCCATCACAGTCCCCGAATGACAGGAATCGAAAATAGCAGTCAACCTACAACCAGCAGGAAGAGGTTTAACAAGCATATCATGGCTGGCGTATCAGCATATGTCCCCTCTTCCTTATCGCCTTGTCCAATACTCACACTAATCGTCAGCGGGCTCATCGAGGTAGGTGGACTTACTATCATCATCAATGATCAAACCTGCCTCGTGGTAATCAAGTGGACAAATCGCTTTTGTCAGCCAGTTCAGGTTGGTTGGGACATACCTTCATCATCGTCATCCCCTTCGTCCCCATCAAGATCTTCAGTCTGGGTCCCATGTCCCGAGCTGGTCATCAGCCTTAGATTATTCAAGGAACCAAAGAGACATACTAGTGGAAGAACAAGGAATCATCCTTGTGAGCTCCGGCTACCAACCATCCCATAGCCCGCACGATATTGGCTTTGGTAGGTGCCGCTCGGGGATCTTGGAAATCGTCAGTGAGCATGACGATATCTTCGGTCTTGTAGCCGTATCGTTCTGTGAGTCAGCTACTGGACTAGACCGGTTGATGCGGGAGTAGATTCACCACAGAGGAATTGCTTGACGTTGAGAGCGTCATTGATACATCCTGCCAATTCTCCTTTTTGACCAAAGTAATTGATACCGATCTAGATCATCAGTACGACCAAATGAGGAGTCGAGGGAATTACCAAAAGAGCCTTCCTATTCCCTTGACCTGATCATCAGCGACTCCCTCACCCTACAAAGCGGGAAATGGCTCACAGGAAGAATACTCGAAATACTGCTTAACTTCCCCTTGTTCCCTTCCATCGGCTTGATGAAATTGTTGTTGGGGGTGTTGTTGATAGCCTTGGACATTACCAGGATTGTATCCGGCACCACTGACGGGTCAATTCCGTCTCCATATCGGCTTGGGGGTAACATCCAGACCGAGGTTCGGGGATGGAGGAGAAGTAAAGAGGGGACATACGAGGGATAATACCCCTGAGGAGGTCCCGAAGGTGGTAATTGACCTTGACCACCAGCAGTAAATCCTTGATCGTATTGACTCTGGTCGTAGGCTCGAGTATTCCCACCACCACCAGAGGCATAACCACCTTCATTAGGACCTTGACTTCGGTATCCTTCCTGACCATATTGTTGATTTTGGCCTCGGGTGTATTGGTTTTGGCCGTAGGACTGATTCTGGGATTGAGATTGATATTGATACCCATATTGCCCTTGTCCTGGTCCTTGATATTGATCGTAGCCTTGGTTTTGACCTTGACCACCATATTGACTTTGTCCTTGAGTACCGTATTGCCCCTGACCTTGTCCTTGACTCTGACCGGGATATCCTTGATTCTGATACAAATCCCCTCCCTGCCTATCCCCCCCACTACCGCCCTCTTTATCCTTATCCTTTTTCATCTTATCTTTAAACATCCCAAATCCAGCTTTTGCAATTTTACCTATCATCCCACCTCCCCCTCCTCCGTGATCTCCACCGTGCCTCTCACCTCCTCCATACCCTCCTCCGTGGCCACCGTGGCCACCGCCGCCCAAACCGGACAGTCCGCCCATCATCGCTGCTGCTCCCCCGTCACTTCCTCCACTGTGATGGGAATGCGAATGGTCGCTTCCGCTATCACTATGACCGGACGATTGCCTACTGTGATGCGATGACTTGTCGCTGTTGCTGTGATGGGACGATCTGTCGGATTGATCGTGATCGCTCTTGCTATGGTACGATTCTTGATCACTTCCGCCACCCCCGTAATCTTCTTCGTAATCCGACATCGTCGCTGTCTTTGTTGTCGTCTTCGTGAAGCGTAAAGATGATGAGTGATGGTCTTACTTTTTAGTGAAAGGTATTGAGAAAAAGAGAGATGAGTGAAAGAGAGAGAGATGCAACAAAGGACCCACCTAACGACTGCGGTCTGAAAGAGAGTTGAACGATCCCACCTGTCTGTGTGTATATGTGTGTGTTTGCGTGAATTAATGAAACAACAATCCCATGCATCAATGTCAATGCTCGTTATAGCTTGGCACAGCTTTGCACATGTTCACCTCTCAGACCCGTACAGACGTTATCTTTTTCGTCAGAATCATCACCCCTGAGTCTCTTGCTCATCCACTTTCTGCCCCTCCCCCTCCCCTTCTTCCAGAGGATCACCAACGACTCTCCTCGTGGGACTTCGTTCAATATGTGTATCCAATATCTATCGTCAGCCTTCATCATCTCACTACAGCACAAGAGACTCACCTCCTGTTTAAGTTGTTCACCCGATACTTCCTTTTCCTGCTCTTCATCATCATCATGATCTTCCGCTACACCCAATTTAGTCCCCTTTCTGAAAATCTCCCCTTCTTCCTCTACCCAAGCTCTACTAGCTCTTTCCACAGGTGAATGTACCGAGCTCATCCCTTCTCCTTGCACACTAAGGAGTTCTTGATCGATCTCGTCCAATCCCGGTGCTAGACCAATGGGAGGGTTTGAAGGTGATCCAGTAAATGACCCAACGTCCACTTCTTCAGCATCGGAATCATTGTCCGAATCGCCAATTGAGAAATTGGGTGATGAAATTTCCAAGCTGGGGATACGCATATGCCGGCGTACAGATCGTGGAACAGCTGGTCCTCGAGGATATGGTCCAGCCTGGGACTGCTGCTGCTTTTGGAGCGGATTCTGGTTCGTGTGCGTAGATCGATGCTCAGCCTCGGCGGGGAGAGAAGTGATGATTTGCGAAGGCAATAATAACCTCGGGGGAGGATTGAATTTGCCGCCTTTCTCCAGTGTCGTCGCCAATATATCATTTAACCCCAGTAAGCGTTCCATCTCTTCAGCCTCGACCTCTTCCTGTATCCGATCCACGATCCTCTCTCTCAACACCTTGGCCCTCTCATACGCAGCCTCATACTCCACTCGAGGTAATTGTCCTGGTCCCCAATCGTTGAATCCTGGCGAAGTGTAAGCTCGTCCAGCATCAAACCACCTTTCCAGTATCTCGACCACTTCCTCTGCTTGAGGCGCCAATCGATCCGGTTTGAGTGTATATACAAATTCCCTAGCCTGCCCCTCGGATGAATTGGCAATTTCCTCCCGTGCCCGATCCTGTCGTGCGCGATCAGCAGCCTTGACATCTTTGACCAATACCGATTTCTTGATGGGTTGCCAAACTGCTTCCTGCGACGGACCAGGTTTGGCAGTACCTGCCGCCAGCTCTGTATTCCGAATACAGGATTGTAAAATTGATTGAGAGAGTTCAGCAAGTTCAGGCGAGTTGGGCGGGATAGAGAGGTCAAGACATCGAATGAGTTTGTTGGCTTTGAGACCGACGGAAAGGGCGAGGATACCGGCGATATCGACAAGAGGATTGGCAGTGAGGTCGAGATGCAAGAGTGATTTGGTCTCGGGAAGGAATTCAGCCAGTGAAATAGCGCCTTCGGAAGTCAGACCAGTATCGGCAAGGAATAGTCGTTTCAAGGATGTATTGACGGTAAATGTCGTCCGAAGTGCCGACACCTGACATCAGCCACCACTCAGTACTTGCTCAAAGAAAAGCACTCACCCCTTCAAGACTAGACCCACTACAAGGATTCGAGCTGACATCAAGAGTCTCCAAACACGAATTGTATTTCTACCAGGTAAGCGCATTCTTTGCAAACAAGCTAGCACGTACCAGGGCTTCAGCCAAAGCCGTCAGACCAGGAGCTTCAATCTTGTTATCACTCAAATTCAAGACCTTCAACGTCCGATTCCGCTTGAGCACCTGAGCGATATATGCCACGCCATTCTACTCGTCAGCGAGCCCATTGCTACGTTTTCCCACGACTCACTTTGATCTCATTACCCTTCAAGTCGAGTGTCAAGAGTCGTCCAATACGCTCTACCCCATCCAGAGCTCTTACACTCCGCTGCAAGGCCATACTAGCAGATCCGGACCCAACCATCCTCCCCTCTGCCGGTGTCAGGTTCACCCCACCCTCCAAGCTCAGTACCGAACTACTTCTTGGCAAATACCCTTCGGGGATTGTGCGACTTGTAATTCCCCCAGAAGAAGTGACTTTCGGTATGGGCGGTAGAGAGGGATCATCGGCATTAGGGTCCGGAATAGGTTGACGCCGCGTACGAGGTGTGTAAGGGGTTGATGGGTCGAGGGAGAGGTGGGATGGTTTGGGAGAGTTTGTGCTCGGACTAGATGTAAGAGCGGGAGAAAGGGATGACATTGACATGGATGAATCTGGGTAATCGCGAATCATGAGTGCGAGAGCCACTCCTCCCATGGGTCCTATACGATTACGCCGCAAAGACAAGTTTTTGATGTCGGATGTTCGAATACCGGTTGCTGATCATCAGCATTCCTTCTTGAGAAGACACCAAAAGGTCAAGACTAACCTAAAGCTTCCAGTACCAACGCACGGAGATTACATCCATCCATCCGTAATGTCTGAACCGCACTGGGCGCATCCGATCCCTCTGCCTCTTTCAGGTATGGCGCATACCGTCCAAAAGATCCGTAACTCTGTTTCCGCTCTTCCACCTCTGTATCCGGCACTTCCTTCTCCTTTTCTTTCTCAGCACTTCCATCCTTGCTGATCTCCGGTCCGGCGGTGGTGGGAGCAGAAGAAGGAGTAACAATTGTCCAATTGAGAGCTTGGACAAGGTATTCGACACCCTTGCGGTCCCATACTGTATCGGACAAATCGATATACTTCAATGATCTCGCCTACTCCGTTAGCCTTCTTATTCTCAGTCTTTTTCCACACAGGGACTCACCCTTTTCATGAAAACAGCCAACAACCTCCACCCACCAGCTTTGATCCGTTTATTCCCCGCAAGACTTAAAGAAGGTAATGTCCCACTAATCAACAGAGCGTGTAGAATCGGTTTCAATGCCTCTTCAGCATCTAATGCTCCATTCTCCAAGCGAAGGTCCGAAAGACCCCATTCGATGTTTAGTATATCAGCCAGAGCTTCTGCTGCATGGCGGTTTAGAGGGGTTTCTATCGATAGTGGGGCAGGTTGAGAGGGTGGGTCTGGCCGCTCGGGTGGGCGGAGGACTATATGGATGTGTCGTGGGCGGGGTGGTGGGGGTAGGAGCTGGTTTTTGTCAGCTGGAATCGCGATGCTGACAGAAAAACTGACCTCGAGTGCACGGACTATCCCAGCCCTTGGTCGTTCTTCCCTTCCCCTACTAGCATTTTCGTATAGCAATACCAACCTCTCATTCGTCCAGTACCCAGCACCAGTCGACGTGGAGAGTAGATTTCGATGACTTGATTCAATCTAAAATCAGCCTCACCTTTCATCTCTTGTAAGAATGGACTTACCCTATCCCGATCCTCTACCACTTTCAAGCTCCACGGCTCACCCTGTGAGCTTATCGGATACGTGATCGACAGACTTGGCAGGACAAAAGTAGCTCTCTTTAACGGTTGTTTCTGCCTCGACCTCTCACTTGTCCCAAATCCAAGTGGGCTAGCCATAACTTCAGGTAAAGATATTGATCTGATTACCATTGGCGATCCAGGCGTCTGTCCACTCACGCTCCCTCCTCCATGTCCATTCGACTGACCAGGAGAAGACTGAGTCTGCGAAGCAGCAACCACCAATCTATTGAATCCAGCTCCCAACCTGCCCGAAAAAGCGGTAAATGCCGAACTGACAGATGGACCAGCTTCATTCCCTTCCACCTGGCCTCTACTTCCATTTCCATGACCATTTGCCTGTCCTGACGACGATGCTTGTTGAGATGGATCTTCCAGAGGGTCGAATAACGATTTTGCGACTCCTGCTATATCCCTCAATCGATTCGACAAGGTCGGTTTACCTGGAGGTGGGGGAGGTTTCAAGATACCTTTGGTAGGTGGTTTTGGTCGTCTTGGGGCTGGTGAAGCAGGTATGGAGGCTGTGGGTGGTGGTGGCTGTACGACCGGACTAGCTGGGATGATCGACTCGTTGGTGGTGGAAGGGTCTTTGATCGTCTGACTAGGGGTGGATTCGTCGGTGAGGGGTTGGGCCTTGGCGTCTACTTCATAGGCTTTCGGCGATTCAAGCTGTTCCTCCTTGGACAGGGAGATGTCGGACACCTCAGCAGCCTGATCCGTGGTCTCTGGCGTGGTCATTGCTGGATGTCAAGTAAGGCCAATGACCTTTGAGCTTTGTATAAGCACGGTCAATTGACACTCGCGGACATCACTCGGTCCGGGCGCGACTGTGCTCACTCACGCCTATTTGGGACATATAGTGTCACGTAGGCCTATTCTTGCGTGTCCCAGGCACGAATGCGGGGTAAGCTTGGGATCTACTGCGGTTCTGTATTTTTGGAATCATCATACCTCACTGCGACCACTCGACGCAATGCCAATCCAAGTCGCCAAAGGATAAACCTAGTGATCTACAGATTCCACTCCTCTGAGTCCAAAAACGGCCAAGCCCGCGGCTCGTAGACTGGCAGAATGATTCCTATCCATCAATCCGGTCATAGGCAATCATTCAGGATAACCGACTTGTTCCCACCGCCAGCTCGACGACCAGCCACTCTCATAGCTCTCTTATGCGTCACCCTGACTTGTCTCCTCGTCTACTTCGCGCCGACCCTGCAAGTGCTCTCACATGCCTCGACTTCGACGATGAAATACGCCCCTAATCCGACAATCGCGAAGGAAAAGCAAGACAGAGGACCAATATCGCCAGACTACAACGCCCACTTCCCCACCGGCCACCTCCCGACTGTATTTAATGATCCACTCTACTCGGCCTTATCAGAGAGGCTGGTCCGATTCCTCAATCGACCTACATATACCCATGAAGAAGCTAGGGGGTACATGACTGAACACTGCCCATTGGAATTGGCGGATGGTTTGGTCAATCCAGATCAGTACAAAGGGTCTATCGACTTCTGGAAGAACGAAGTTGGGAGAGATGTCATCTTGGCCAAGAGGGCTGAGCTAGTCAATTGGCTGGAAGGGAGGATAGGTGATGGCGAGAAGGTGGTTTGGGAGGAAGGTATGGGCCATGAGAAGGGAATCGTGATGACTGGCGGGAACAAGGTGAGTTTGTCAATGTGGAAGAGGATTGGGCTGACGATAAGGACACCGCGGCTAGGCTGATCTTCCAACTGCGTCACCTCAAGCATCTTGGCGTCGCCCTTCCCATTGAGGTCTTCCATTATCCAGGCGAACTCACCAACCCCGAACAACGACACACCATAGAGTCCTTAGGAGCCATCATCCGCGAGATCAAGGGCGTCACCCAAACTCCAGGCGCATGGAAGAATTGGCAACTAAAAGGTCTCTCCTTGGTCCAATCATCATTTCGTGAGATCTTATCCCTCGATTCCGACAATGCCCCATTATCAGACCCATCCCACTTGTTCAACGCACCAATATACACAACCAACGGCAGAGCAGCATTCTGGCCTGATCTATCAAAAGATCATCCTGATAATGCCATTTGGCGATTGATAGGTGAACAATGTACTTTCGACGATTGGACTTTTGAAAGTGGTCAGATGGTAATCGACAAAAGTGGGAACGGAGGTTTGAACCTCGCTACATTGTATTTGGCAAGTGCGATGATGGATGATAAAGATTTTTGGTTCAAAATGTGTGGTGGGGACAAAGATACGTTCAGGTGGGCTTGGAGGGCACTTGATTTGGATTTCGGGAGGAGTCCAAGGTGGATGTCGAGTGTGGGTATTATGAATAGGGGCAAGTATTGTGGGCAGTAGGTGTGATACATCCATCACTCTCAAAAACTCATCATTAGTACGGTATTGCAGTACGACCTCGTAACCCGTCCAGGCGAAGATCGCCCTCGGCCCCTATTTGCTCATTCGTAAGTATCGATCATCTCACTCACATACTGCTGAGCAGTAGGAACCTCCTCAAACACCTCCGACCATACGGTCTATCCCGCGGAAAACTGTTCACTCACACAAAACGACTTTCCCTAGACACCCATTCCCTCAACGCACTCAATTACGCCCGTCAATTCGTCTATACGGGTAGTAGAGGCATGTGTCTCGATATCGAATGGCAACCGCTTGCAGAGAGTCGATTGAGTGAAGCGGATAAGGAAGAATTCGCGATTGAAACAATAGAAGTTGGAAACGTAGAGAGTGGGGTGTTTGATGGATTCGAAGATTCCTTCTTTGATCTGGGGGGTAAAGTGGGTGGATGGTGATTCACCTCCGTATGTGTAAAAGTATATTTTCCGCCTAGATCATAGATACCGCACTTGATGTGCTGATAGATGATGTAAACAACAAGGAGGCTGCATGTCTGGCCTTCTCAATCACAGTCCAATGACCTACGGTGTACTATAATGGCTTGTATCGGGTCTCTACGCCACTAAACTCCCCGCCTGACCCGCTCACCGTCCTCAGCCTCCCTCTCGGCCTGTTCGGCCTCTTCAACTTCCTCCTCGAGCCTGATCCTTCCTTCTCGCTCTCTAGTCTTTCGCCAGGCGACACCAGCAAGGAGTGCGATGGGGTGCAAGACAAGACAGATGATGATGGTCACCAAGAAAGCGGTAGGTTTGGGAAGGGCGGTGGTAGGTAGCGTTGGGGTTGTTCGGGGTGATGAGAAAAGGAGTGAGAGGAGTAGGTAGATGGACGCCATGGTGAGCAGGCTGCCAAGTCAGACACTTCTTACTTCTCAAGGTTAAGAGGAGCGACATACTATTGCCGAGTGATACCTGCCCAGATGGCAGTGACGACGTTCACACCACCGACTCCAGCCACAGCAGGCAAGATCCATTTACTCCAATATTTCTCCTTCTTGATGACCCAACCCATGGCGATAAATCCGTTATGTAGCCAGTCAAGCTCAAACAGGATGGCCAAAAGCAGAGTCATGGGTGCGTGGATGAACAAGGCGTCCATGGGTCGTTTCAAAGTCGAGGGGTACTTGTACAATGTCACATGGATAGATAGGCTGTCGAGTCAGATAATGATCATCCTGCATGGAAGTAGACATACACATTGATGACATTGATCAAGATGACAATTTCGGCACCGATAAAGAATTGAAGACTCTGCTAATTCAGTCTACCACTCAACTAGGGGTGTGAGGGACGTACAAAGCAAACTGCCCAAGCGGCCATTAGCCAATTGGCGATAGCGAATCGTAGTCCGACACCATTAACAAGTGTCTCCTTGGTGACGTCCTTCCGAACGAGCAGGAGTGTCAGGCAGAATCCAACTATACCGTCAGCTTTGTGTCTTTGACAATACGACCAAAAACTGACTCTGCAAAGTGTATAGTACAGCCCAATAGAAGCCAATCATGGTGGAATTCGGACTCATCAGCGTAGGATACAAGGCATTGATTCCAGCTATCTCTATCAGCTTGTTTCCAACATGAAACCAGTGAGCTCACGAAGTCCGGGCTTGATGGCTAGTGCACAGACGATATTGGCGGATATGGAAGCCAATACCGAGATTGGGACTGCGATCTGCAGCCTGACCAATTTCATGGAGGCCTTGAATTGTTCTTGGGTGATGATACCATCGACAGGCACTGGATCGTAGGATGACATTGTTGATGATATGTGCTGTGATGATTTGCAGATGAGAGGAGTTGTTGAAGCAACTCAACTGGAGGACAACAAAGCCCGCAAGCCACTCTCTGAGATCTACGGAATGACGACACAGCGGAATCAGAATTAGGCACCCCACTCTGTCCTCTCCGGGCGCCAAGGTCAGCTCTTATCGCTAAATGCTATGCATGCAGTCAAGTGGTATAGGAGTATGCTACTCACCATCAATCGCACTAATCATCATGCTACCTCAATACTCGAAACAATACAAATCCGACAATGTTGACGGCGATGAAGCGAATGAACCATTTCTAAATGCCTCACATCGAGCATCTACCGAGACTGCTCCTCCAACATACCCACCCGGACCATCTACGACAGGTCAAACTGGACGAAATAACGTCCAGTACAAGTATGAGCCGGAGTATCCACGTAAAGGATCAAACAAGGCTGCAGTAGGTCTCATGGGGCGCACGAAACAGGTAAAGCTCTTCAACACGTCATCAATTTCCCAGCTGAACAATGAGGAAACGATAGAGATTGTCCAAAGAGGGTTCCCCGAGTTGGCAGAATACGATCAAGATAGAATCAGCTTCAAAACGGGAGACAATGCCATTATCTTTGATGAGGCATGGGAACATTTCGGTCAACATCCGCCGGAAGTGCTCAAGGTTATGGTGGCAGATGCACCCGGAGAAGCTGAACGGCGTAAGTTATATTCACAGTCTTGATTGGATAGTCTGTTGATTTCTATAAGGAAACAAGAGAGACAATATAATCGGGTTCTCAATACTTGGTGGCCTTATTTCTGTCCCGGCGATCATTGTATTTTTATGTGTTCACTTCTCTTCAGATAATAAACGGTAGCTGTCTCGTAACGATGAAGGTTCTTGCAAGGCAGAGTGGCGATAAGCCGAGAAGGGGCATCTAGAGTACGAGACACTCAAGTCACACCAACGAGCGTTATGGAAGGCACTGTACGGGCGGCAATGGTGCCATCTCATACTCCGTAGCATCGCATGTATATGTGGTCTACCTAAGCAAGAATAGCTTGCGGCATGTTCAGCGACTGTGGACCTCAATATCAGTCCAAACGGTCAGTTCAACCTATTCTACTTGTGATGTATAAATAGAACACACTAGGTTAGTGCCCCCCCTCCATCCTAGCTCACATGTAATCGATTCTTGACGAGCTACATATGTGATTTTCAGACATCTTCATCATCGCAGACGAT
>Ga0115851_101586_pt1 | contig 12078 bp, 13 predicted proteins | sample InSIn2gowninarea_FD_83865 | JGI IMG/M metagenome (GOLD analysis project Ga0115851, IMG submission 83865)
CAAGTAAGTTTCCAACTTTCCAATGCTTTGTTAATTTTGATGGGTATTTTTTATTTTCTTTCCAAGCTTCAGCTATTTGTTTTTTTCTTTTTTGTTTGTTTTTACAGCTGCAAGTATGAGTTCTCCAAGCTGTAGGAAAGATAGGACAGATGTTGCTTGGGCATATGTCACAGAGACCGAAACACCAGGCACTCTTATTTGCAATTTTTGTAAGGAACCTATTAGTGGAGGTATTTATAGAATGAAATTTCACTTACCAAGAATGGCTGGGAATAATGTTAGAGCTTGCACTAAGGTGGATCAAGATGTCCAAAGACAAATGGTTGCAATCATAGAAGCCAAGGCAGCAGAGAAGCAGGCAAAGAAAAGAACAAAATCAGAAATTGCCAGAGGGTTTCCACCAACTCCCCCTCCACCTCCACCTTCAGGGTTTCCAAGGGCAGGTTCTACCCAGGGCCATTTCTTTGAAGAGGGTGGTGCTAGTGGTAGTGCAACATCAGAGCAAACCCCCACCAAGAGGATGAGGAATCCGGCAGGCTCTAGTAGTGCAATGAAATGTGATTTTTTTGCACCTCGTGGTGGGCAAACCACACTTGATCAATCATGGCATAAGGATAAGTTTGAGGAAGCCAGAAAGGCAATTGCAAACTTCTGGTATTACTCTAATCTTTCCTTCAATGTGGCGAACTCGCCATATTGGGAGTACATGGTTAGAGCTATTGCTGCTTGTGCTGTTGGATTTAGAGCACCAACTTACAGTGATTTGAGAGGTCCTATGCTGGATGTAGCTGTTCTAGATTGCAGGAGGGTTATTGATGAGCAGAAGAAGATTTGGAGAAGAAAGGGTTGCAGCTGTAAAAACAAACAAAAAAGAAAAAAACAAATAGCTGAAGCTTGGAAAGAAAATAAAAAATACCCATCAAAATTAACAAAGCATTGGAAAGTTGGAAACTTACTTGGAATCTCTTCAAACTTGTTGAAAATGGTGTTAGCTCAGCTCCTCTCAGCTCCTCTCAGCTCTAGAATGCAAAACAAAATGAAATGAGTGAGTTTTTTGGTGAGTTAAACCCCTCTACCCGCGCCCAAGACGAACAGGCGATTTTTTGCCGATTTTTTTCATCGGGAATCGCGATTTGTTCCTGAATCGAATCGGCAAAAAAATCGGGGAAAATCGGGAAAAATCATCTGCCGATTTTTTGCCGATTTTTTTCCAAAAAATCGCGATTTTTGAGACTAAAAAATTGGAATCGGAATCGGAAAAAATCGGGTAAACTCTTTTTTGAAAAAAATCGGATCCGATTTGAATCGGATCGTTTGCTTGGCCGATTCCGATTTTATCCGATTTTACCCGATTCCGCTCCGATTTTTACAACTATGGTTTATTTAAAGTTAGTATTTTTTTTTTGTATTTTCAATTTGGTGCCTTGTTGTCAAATATTCTCCAAATTGCTGAATTTTAAAAGTTTGGATGCAAATAGATATTGTCTGAATCCAAATTTCACAACTATGTGCATAACACAGGCCTATATCAAGAGCATTGTAAATTTCTGAAATCTTTAGCTGCAATTTGATCTTTTATATTATTTTTCTAATGGAAAGTTTGCTATTTGTCATAAAACAGGCCAAAATAGACGCTCTTTCTGGCACAAAGCGTGCAATAACAATAAAATCAAGTTCAAGATATCCATTAATGTCTTCTGATGTGGAAGATTTTCGTCCACTCTTTGGGGGTAAATTTGGAGGAGTCCGCACTGACTTTCCTATTGCAACATTGTCATTGAATAGTGGGCTTAGTCGGGTGTGGTATAAATCTTTATATTCCATATAAGAAGTTGCTTTTTCTTTTATATAATGAGCATCTGTGATTATTTTCTCACATCACATAACTGATCCTTCAGGAATCTGGAGAAGATGGGACTTTGGAACTTTTTCGATTTTTTTCAGAAACAAGCCATGAATATTTCGCTAACAATAAAACTAAAAAGGTATATTTTGAAAGGTGTAATTGTTGTCCATCCTGTTTACCATCACTTTATTGCATGTAATTGTGGTTTAATTTCCAAAAATGATTCAACTCCCTTATTTTCCATTTTGAAACAAAGTCCAGATATGTTTGTATGTTAGAAGTTAGAACACAATTTCTGATGTTAGAACCATAGGAAAGCTTGAAAGAACATCCTGACATGTCATTAATTCTTCTTCTGTTAGAGTTAATCTCGGGGATGAACTTCATTTTGAGGGTGTAGTAATTTTTATAATTGATTTCTCAAGGGATGTTTGACAGCAAATTTGATTGAAGTGGGTGCATTTTGTGCTCAGCTGAATGGAAGGAAAGAAATTATTTAGATGTCCACAAGTGACCCAAAATATGTCAATGAGATTTGAATGCTCATCTATTTACAGTCTAAAAGTACTTGGCTAGAAAGAACTCTAGGGAAAAATAGCAAAGAACTAAAACTCTAAAATAGTGTAAACATAACTAGAGGAAAAAGTAAAGCTCACTGCAAATGATATCATATTATCCAAGTACACATAGATGGAACCACGTGAGCAACGACCCATCATGGGAAACAAGCTACGTCATATCTAATATCAAATAGGCAGAGCAGAAGAACCAACAATATGGTCAATACTTGATATGATTAAGTCCATATAAAAATACCCCTGGCTAAGGAAACTAGGCTGGAGAATTTTAGGAGGAAGCAGGGTACTTACATCATGAGCACTTTCACATACAGGTCTGATTAATTGTGAGAGGTAGAGAGAAAGTTGGTGATATGCAACTGTCAGTTTGTTCTAAGCTGCATGCAAAGAGAATTAGAAGACCCTCATGCAAGTCATGATACTTCGTACAGACAAGATTGGAAAATCTTAACAGAAATAATAATTGGATTTGATTTCGTAATTCTCCTACCTTTTAAATCTGCAGCCAACACCATTTATAGATGCAGACCCATAATCATTCCTTAAGAGATACATTTGGTATCAACATGTTGGATGTTTGTAGATCCTTTTTCAAACTTTTTAGACTTCCAAGTGTTTAAAGATGAGCAGAGATGTTTATTACGAGAAACCTTTTTTCACATCAAATATATGCAGGTGGTGATTCAAATATTCAATATTTTCTTCTACTTGATTGAATTACTTATATCACCGCAGGAATAGGATTTAATACACCAAAGATTGGGTTAACATTAATATACAAGGACACGTTAGCTGTTTTCTACCTAGAAGATTTTAGAAATCCGTAGGCTCAATCATGTTGTCATCAACTTCAGCAAGCTCACTGAAATATGCCAGTGACATCCATTCTTTTCGCTAAGGATTGTATTTCCAATTTGTTACATATAATGAATATTTAGATGCCATGGCATTAATCAGCCTTTTATCCATTCCCATAGACATTGAATAGATGATCTAAGTTTTTATAATCATTGAATATATCCTCGAAGCATATAATTGATGCTTGCTTAAATGCTTGAATCTAAGGATTGGTTTGGAATCCAAACTAACAGCTTAATGGAATTTCTATGGGTTGACTATTGATTTCTGCACAAACAAGCAATGTCTGGTGAGTAGTTTCATTTTATTGGATTTGCTGTTTGAATTCTCACTCTCTTGCCATGGGGACCTTATACAGTTGCATTTTTTTTTTGGTAAGGGTAAATATTAAATACCAATAAAATGGCAAAGACCTGTCTAAAAGTTTGAAATAGACAGAGTAATAGACTACTCTGGTTTTATGTATAGAACACAACACACAGAACACAACTTGGTAGCCAGCTATTGGTTACTATAGTCAAACTCAAAAGACTTATATATCTTTCAGTTCGTTGGTAGACCTCCAAATGGCTACTTAACGTCTGTTTCTCTCTTCGTACAAATCTTTTAGTTTGTAGCTATCATGATCTTTTGGGGCCACTCAGTCTCTGTGTAATAGCTTTATTTGCAATTTTTTGAGGTTGTTTTAGCCTTGTTCTTCATAATGGGATCCAATGAACATTGGATCCCTGCCTCTATGTTCCTAGTAGCCTTCCTGTTTCTGGATACAAAAACTCTATGTCTCCTCCTACCCCTTCCTGAAAATTCCAATCCCAAATTAGGTTGCCTCTTTGAACTCCTTGTGAGTCTTGTTGTGATTTGTTGAGGGGGAGGGGGTGGGATCGTCTTCTTTTGAGTCTTCATATTCTTCGTTCCATTCTTGCCAATCTTCTTTCTGATGTTGGCCCTTGTCTTTTCCTTGTATCTCTAGATCTTCCTCATCTGCTCCTTCCAATTCGTTACCTTCTTCTATCTTCTGTTTTTCTAAGTATGGATCTTCTGATGCTTCTTCCAAATCTTGTTTATGTAGATTCTCCTCTCCTCATCTTAGATTTCTGGAGGTGCGTTGGGGTCGGTGTTTGCTTCTATCCTAGTCATTGTTCCTTCTTGTGTTCTCTTCAAGATTTCTACTATCCCTGAGGTGGATTTTTGTTCTTCACGAATTGCCTTCTCATTTTTAATTAAGAACCATTCATTCTCCTTTGTTTCTTGGGAAGAGGAGGTGCTTCGATTCTCTCTTTGGTTGGAGGGTTCCTTCGAAGTACTTGGGTTTGTGACATTTGCGCTTGATTGGATATTCTTTGGTTTCCAAACCTTCTCAAAAGACGATTTCTTATGTGGACAGTTTTCATTTGGATGCCCCACTCTTTCGTAGCTAGTACAAAATTCATTCGAGTTCTCATACCGGATTTCTTGTGCCCTTACTGTGCCATCTTCATATAGAAGTTTGATTTGCTTTGTAAGTTCTTTGTTCAATTCCACCTACATGCATAATCTTTTCCCTAGTAGCCTTTTTTTCTCTGTAGTCATAGGATCAATCGAAATGAGCTTTCCAAAAGCTCTAGTGACTCCTAAATTTTTGTAGTGCTAGAAATCGAGAGGCAAATTAGGGAGATTGCCCTAGATTGGAACGATGCAAATATGTGTTGAAGCTGGATCGAAGCTAGGTTCCCATTGTTGGAGATACATCCCTAACTTCCCAAAGAACCAAGGGCCTCCACATAGAATCAATTACTTGTCCACATTGTTCACAAATTTGAACACAATGAAATTGTGTGGTAAAGGGGTTATTTGGATGCTTCCTTTGATGGAGCATCTTCTTTTTACCCAAGCTTTGATACCATCCAAGCTTGGTCTTAAACTTCAAAGTTTTCTGATGAGGTGTAATCTTCCGTCTGCTGTGGTTTGTTCTTTGAGAGAGTTTGGGATTTGCAAGAAAAAAATTGTTTCTTCCAAGTTAGGAACTAGTGCTAGTCCATGGTCTAGTGCCTGTTTGGGAATGCATAAGTTGTGTCAAGCCATGGTTGCAAGATCAAGGTAAGGTCGAAGGAACTGTTAGGGAGAGATAAAGAAAATGGCCCAAGAGGGAAGAAGAAATGTAGGGCACTAAATGAAAGAAGAAAAGAGCGAATGCACAAAAGGGAAGACAAAGCGAAGGTAGGATGAACACAACGCAAGGGTAGGCGGAGTTGTAGGCTAGGGGATGGTATAGAAGAAAATGATGACAATATGACTTCTCGAGATATGCAACTTGGAAATTCAGCTAAGTCCCCTCAAAGGCATGCCTCTGGAGAGACAAGCAGTCATGAACCCTCTAGACCATGCACCCTTTTCCAGGGACTCAAAATGACGGATACAAGTGACAAAGGAGGAAAGTGACTAAGTACAAGGCACGAAAGTCCCTCCTCTACAACAACACAAGTTTGACTCAAGACAACATTCATGTCCCCTCCAAGTCTTGTGCCAGCCTTCCAGGGACCTCAAAAGGCAAAGATATGTAATTAGGAAGCAAAACTGGCTAAGTACCAAACACGACAACACTTCCAGAGCTCAGGCGCAAATCTCCTAGGAGACATGATTCTTGACCTCTTCAGACTTTAAGCCAAGCCAGTTTCCTCCCAAGCACAAATTTTGATGGAGACAATAGTGGTGACCCCCTCCAAACTTATGCCATCATAGAAGAGCCTTCCCCATTGGCACGAGGTCCTCAAAAGACAAAAACATCACAAGTTAAAAAAGCATATCCATTCTCGGCGCAAATCCAAACCTATAAGAGATGTGCGTCAAGCCTAGTTGTCTCTAGTTGGTGCAAATCTGGACCAAGACAAGGTTGTTATCTCCTAGAGGACTTGCGCCAACTCTATTCTCCCTCCAGGCGCAAGTCTAGACTAAGACAAAAACCTTGACTTTAGCAAGGCTCATGCTAGGCATCTATACCCTTCCTCCTTGGCGCAGATATGACTCCCCTCAAACCTGCGCTAAGCTTGCCCCCTCTTCCTGAGCGTAGGTTCCTGCTAAGACAAGTTTCTTGACTCCCAAACACTTGCGCTAATCCTATCTTCCTTCCCTAGGCTCAAGATTGAGACAAGCCAAACCTCATGACCTTCATGACAATTGCGTAGGGTCCCTGGAAGACAAAAAAATGACAAGTTAAAGCAATCCCCTCCCTTGGTGCAAATCTCACTTGAGATACCGTCGTTGACCACAGGTAGACTTGTGTTGGGCTTGTCTTCCCCCTTTTGGGCGCAAATGCAAATTGAGACACCCATTTTGACTTCTCCAAACCTTGCGCAAGGCTCATACTCCTCCATGATGGCGCTTTCTTTATCAGGAAAAACGTGATGACCCTCCAAACATCTGTGCTAGGCTTTCGGGCGCATGTCTCAACCAAGACAAACCCCTTGACCTCTTGGAAACCTGCACTAGCCATGAATTCCCACCTTGAGAGCATGTCTTGGCATAGACAAGCATTATGACCCCCTTTAAACTTGCACCTAGCCTTCTTTGGCACAAATCCAAGACAAGACAACCCCTTTGACCATCTGAATACCTGTGCTTGCCTCTTGAAGCTAATTGACCTCAAAATGTGCATCAAGATTGCCTCGAAAGCCATGTCCATTCATAAAGGCACACATCCCTAGGTCTCCAACTGATTTGCCCTAGAAAAATCCTAAGAAACATCTATAAAAAGGGAAGCTAGCCTTCATTTTTACATAACAAGTTTGCTCTCTCCTTGTAAATTGGCTAGGGCATTAAGGCAGGTGATAAGAGTCTTTGGAGGGAGCCAAGAAAGCCTTCTCTCTCCATTCACTAAAGTGTTGGAGGTACTATTTCATATCAAGGATCAAAATGATAGAGACAAACTTTGAGATGAAAGGGAAGAAGATTGAGCTAGAACAAGTGGGGAGTAACAAAGGCACTTCATCAAACAAGAGGTTCAATATTAACCTCGCAACTTTAATGAGAGCATCACATGAAGACCTTAGCCAGAGGGTGAAAAATGAGTCCACAAAAACTCACTATGTGAGCAAATTCATCTTCAAGGTCAATAATACGTTGTCCGTCACCAAGGTCTTCTTGAACAAAGACCTAGATAAATCTTAGGATTTGGAGGCTCATACCCAAACAATGGAGATAGGCGAGATCAAGCCCACAGGAGTAGAACGAATCAAAGAAATAAGAAGGATTGCTGAAGAGCTAGAGAAGAGCCAGAAGAAACAGGGTTGTGAAGAAGATAACGCGCTCCCAAGGCCATACCATCTTCAAGACAGGGTGACCACTCAAGAATGGTGGCATACTCAACAAGCAAATGGTGAAGGTTTTGAGTCAATTGTTGTAGAGGTGAAAGGAGCAGATGAACTCACGGGCACCAGTTGATGGAAGGCGTTGCATTTTGGATGCAATATTTTTAATTTTATTTTATTTTATGCATAATTTATTTATTTTGGATTCAAAATTTTATATATTTTTGGTAATCCTTGTGATGGATGAGGATTTGATCCCACAAGTGTTGGATTTAATCTTTTAGCACCATGTGGCATGTTTTTATTGGACCGTTGATAATTACGGTTAATTTAGATGAATTTTATTTGAATTTGCATTAGGGTTAGGGATTTCTTCAAAAAAACTATAAATAGCCCTAGAGGGGTCATTTTGAAAGAGAGGATGATCATTTGCCCAAGAGGGGAAATTATTGCAATTTTGTTTTAGAACTTTAGGACTCTTGTAAGTGAATGTTGTGCATGATTCAATCAAATCATGACTTGTTTCATTTTATGGGATTATGGACTTGAGTACTTGTACTTAGTGTTTGCTTATGGTTATTATGTGAGTTTTGTACATTTCTCTCAAGTGTAGGCTTGTTAGAAAGATGGTTGAATATCTTATGAATTTGTATAATCGCCATTTGATAGACAGTGTCCACTCTTTCGCATGCAAATGGATGTATGCTAGTGAAATTCTTTCTATGTCATTTGGCTTGAGATGTTGCCCATGTCATTGTCATTGACAACACTGCTATAGGCTCCTACATGCAATTTGGACTAGGACATTTGTGGTAGGATTGGATAAGTGGGTAAACATTTCATAATTAACTCGGGAAGAAAATGATCTAGCCACTACACCATTGATGAACTTGTCCTTGAATGAACTCACTTCATATGCCATCATCCCCACTCTACATTTTTCTTTGCTTTTCTTTTGTTATTTTTACTTTCTTTACCATCAAAAGTCTATCCTTTCAATCGGTGTAAGACCACTGCCCTACAATAAACGTGGTTAACATTTGCTACCTCTATCCTCCCACTAAACATTCCAAGTATAGCTTCTATCACCATCACATATGACACTTTGAGATCCTAGAAACCTTGGGGTAACCAGTCCTTTCAAGTGGAGGTTAGCAACGCAACCTCACTCATATGTTGGGTGCTGTTCTCCTATCATCACCTAGGTGGTCTTTGTAAGTCGAAGGAAAAACATCCCAACAGCAGGCAGAGGCACGCCATCATTCCAAATCTTGGGCTTGTGCAGTTGCATTATTCATCAGCAACTTACTTGTACATTCTGGTCATGAACATACAGATTTGAGTTTAGGACCTAGGTTGATATCTGTATGATATATCTTTCCAATTATGGTCAGAGTCTCTGGAGCTTAGAAAAAACGAGCACTTCTTTTGTACATTTAGTTAAATCTGGACTTGGATATCTAGCTTTTTTAGGTGATATCTTTCTGTTTTCTGCTATCTAAATTTTAATAACCCAGAAGAAAGTTCTTTGGGTTGGCTAGGAGATGATTCTCAGCTGAGGTAATATTATTTAGACTAACAGGCGAGGTTTGTAGTGTTCAAGGAGTTTTTGGCATGAACAACTTCTCTTAATTAGTATCTATTTCAATTACTGTGTTAGTTGGTAATATATTTTGAGTTGCAAGAAAGTGGTTGTTGTGAGTTGTATATAGGTTTCAAATAGCATTCCTACTTTTTGCACTCCATCCTTTGCATCATTTCAACATTATTTGGTTTAAGTGGATTTGTTCAGCATCACTACCCTTGCTGTATCAAGCACTTGGACACTAAACTGTCACTCATATTGGATGAAATATTTATCATTAACGTTGCTTCTGAAATCAATCACTTAAAGACAAATGCTAGATCCTTTTTATTGACATCTTTGTTAATTTTTACTTATTGAATTTCCTTCTTTGAAATTATGCACTCTGCCATGTGATATAAGTAGTTAATTCAAGGAAAATATCTTTATAGGGAACAAATCAGTGTGAAAGGTGTTGGGCGGTTTTTCTTTTCTACCTTTCGGATAGGCAAATGAATAGCAAGGCTCAGTAAGGAAACCAACACCTTAGGCAAGAAGGACTTACCCTCCTCCGCTATGAGGACTAGTTACCTCAAAGGTCTCTCTCTTGAGTGTGCAAGAACAAGGCTCAAAGAATGGCTTAGATGTTTCAAGCTATCACCAAATCAAATAACATTTGTTTACCAAGGACTCAAATTGTCTAATATCTTGGTAAGGGTTGTTTCTTAAATACTACTGAAAAAGGAGGTGCAAAAGTTGCTAAAAAAAAGAGAAAAATGAGGAAAAAGTAGGATGGCTGAAGGGTATGTGAGTTCAGCTCATGTGTATAGTTTCTCACCGACTGATGCAGGGTTTGGAAATCAACTCTCCTGGGCTTGTTATAGGTTCCACGCACTCCCTATCCACTCTTCTAGCCAACCACATGAATGGACTATGACATGGAGCGAGAAGTTGAGGCAAGGATGGTATTGGGTGAAATGCAAGTTGTCCTTTAACTTGAGAGTGAAGTTCCTAAGCTAAGCGACATAGGGGAGCCATTCCAAAATACACAAGTCTAATATGCAAACCACAAACTATTGCATTCAAGCATTACTTCCAATCACCTCTAAAGATGTTCAAGCATGCTTTCATCCACCTTAGTTAAGATTTATGAAATGCTCCAAGCAACCAAAGCAACACAAGATAGTAATATCATTCATTCATTCACCTAAAATATGCAATAACCATTCATAGCATGTTTGTAGTCACAAGCAATGAGAATATACACAATATTTAGAAATTATACCACATTCACGATTGAGAGAAACTTGTTTGCTCAAAAATAGTAGTAAAGTACTCCAATTGCAAAATGTCCAATCCCCCTTACAAATGAGCACTCAAGGGAGATAAATAGTTTTTTGTGACAACCCTAAGTGTTGCCCTAACCCTAATGCGAATTCCAATAAAAATACTTAAAAATAATACCTAATTAACAAAGGTCCTATGAAAATTCACCGCTTGGTGATACAAGATTTATTCCAACACTTGTGGGAGCAAATCTTCATCTATCACAAGGCTTTAACAAAAATATATAATAATTTGAAGTCCAAAAATAAAATAACCATGATAAAATAAAATAATAATGAAAAACAAAGAACGTTGCACTAAGGCAACAACGTTGTCTTTGAAATGGTTGTCCAAGTATGATGTGGCAAGCTCCAATCCATAGACAATCTCACTGTGTGCAACTATGTTCTTCGCAATGAACTCATCCACCTTGCGGCTTGTCTGCTCCATCTCAAGCTTCTAGGCATGCAACTTCATCATGTGCTCAACATGACTCCCAGTCCGGTAGGCATTCACATCATCTATACAAACCAAACCCCTCATCAAGTGCTTCACCTCGATAGTCACCACACTGGCTTCCCTGATTACACCGTACTCCTTGAGGAACTTTACCTCATACTCCATTCTCTCTATTCGTGAGTGCACCTTGTCCCTTATCCTTACTAATTCTTTGCTCAACTCTTGATATTGGGGACCTAACTGACACAACCACCCTAAGTTGAACCAATGCTCTCTATAGAAATTGGCATCCATTGGTCTATTTGCTGTTGATGCTTGCGACTTCTCAATAACCAACATTTGTCCTTTCAACTGCTCGAGTAGTTGTGCCCTTTTTGTTAGGAACTACATCTTATCATCTTCTATGGAAATCATTTGAAGAATTTCTCCAAACTATGTCACCACCTCGATGACTTCTTGAATTAACTTCTCCTTAACTGCCAATAGACCCTCATTCAACAGAATCTTCTTCCTGATAGCCTCGGGGTCATTCTAGCCATTTCAATTTCTCTCGTCAATCTATTCTGGGCGTCGACTCTTTCTTCAAACTGTTGATCTCCTTTTCTTTTTGCAATCCATCTTTTGTTATGGCATCTGCATTGGCGACGATGGAATGCTTTCTTCCAACTATCCCAATTGGCCCTGTCTCAATTACTCGAGTGATTTCCTTAAGGTCTCCTTCATTGTGAGGGTTGGCCTTGTTAGTGAACACTATCTTGATATGCATTGCATTGTCTTTCATTTGAACATAGATTTGGTTCCTACTATAGGCCGAGTGGAACTCTTTCCAATTGGGTGGTCTTTGTCAGTGTCTTCAAATTTATATTCCACATCCATTTCGGAAGACATTAAGGCAGTAATTTACGTCTATGCTCCATTCATTGCTAGTAGTGGGTTGATGTGTCTCTATGATGGGTTCTTGAACGGCCACCACATCCAACCTACATCTCTTTGGTTGTCTCTCTTCCTCTCTTGGATCCTCCTTATCACTTCTCTCCTATGACTGTTGCAAATGTGGAATCTTCCTACTTTTTTCTGTCTCAATTGCCACTTGTGGAACGAGACTCTTCCCTCTTCTCCTGGATGAGGACATATTTGATGGTGGTGGCTGAGGTCTATCACCTA
>Ga0115851_101587_pt1 | contig 12068 bp, 12 predicted proteins | sample InSIn2gowninarea_FD_83865 | JGI IMG/M metagenome (GOLD analysis project Ga0115851, IMG submission 83865)
TATCAAAAAGAAATGGGGTGAAAATATCATGCAATAGTCAAAGTTGCACGTAATTGATGAGATGGGTCACCCAGTTCGTGAACCCCAAGCTATTTTGGCTCAACGAATGGTCAGGAAAGGACAATATGGTGCCACTGAGTTAAAAATTCAATGGTACGGCTTGCCAGCTACAGCAGCTACTTGGGAAGACAATGATGATGTCGTCAGTCATTTTCTACATCTTGATCCTTAAGGACAAGGATTGTAAAAAAAAGGGGTCATATGCTAGTAAAAATGCAAATGACCGTTGAAATGGGAGAATCCACTAAACAGTGTCGATTCTGAAGAAATCCGGATAGCAAGTAACGCGTCATCATTTTGATATCGCTTTAATTGTTTATTTAGATTGTTTTTAGGAAGAGGGATAGGTCCCCCTAAATTTTATTAGATTAGGAGAAATAGCATTTCCTAGATGGCATAAATAACTTGAAGAAACATGAAGAAAGAAGAACTAAGGAATACCCAATGAGAATAACTAAAAAGTCAATAAATGAGGGAATTTATAAATATTCCCCTTACAGAGACTAATAGAAATGAAAGGGAGTCAATAGATCTATGATAATGTTCTAATTGAGGGAATACCAATCTTGTCAATCTTCAAACAACCCCTTGTAAATCTTGGCAGAAGATTGAAAGAAGTATACAAAAAAGATCTAGAGGAAGAGGGGGCCAAATTTGTAAGGTTGTCTGCAACACAATTACCTTATCTGAAAACATGATGAATCTTGAATTAATTAGCAGAGATGATCATAGAGCAGTAGTCAATACACTCCTTCAACTTCCAAGGAGAATTCCATTTGTTCAGCATTATATGAAATAAAGAGTTTGAATTTGTTTCTATGATAAGGTCTTTAATTTGCAATTTTAAACAAAGGTCCATACCTAGCTTAAAGCTTCTGCTTCAGCAAAAATACATATTGATGACCCACAAAATGAGAAAAAGCATATACGAAATTCCCTTTATGATCTCTTATTATACCACCACAACCACTAGCACCAGGATTGCTTAAAGAGGAACCATCAACATTAAGCTTGAAAACATTTTGAGGGTGCTTGGACCAAGATATAGCTAAGAATGAAGAAGCCTTTAATTGAATTTTAAGGCCAAATATAGAAGTAATGTTGAGATCCTCCTGTTTAAGAAGAATGTTGAATTGAGTACCTGCAACCAAAGATCTCATATATGAAATAACATTAGAAATAATTAGTTGATGGTCCATTTGAAACCCATTAAAAAACATATGTTCCTTTTAATCCAAATTTCCCAAAAATCATGATTGGAAGATTGTAAATAAGAGACTGTAAATGAGAAGGGAACTTCTTGAGCCATCAAGAGACGAGCATGGAATGGCATGAGAGGAAATTTAGCTTTAACCCAAGCAGATTGCCAAAGTAACTCCATACTTAATGAGCAATTGGACCAGACATGAAGGAGTGGGAGATGGTTTCAATATAAGCATTACATCATCTACATCTAGAGGCCAAATGAATGTTAAGCTTCTAGATCATTGAGTCTAAAGGAACATCTTGATGCAATATTTTCCAAGTAAATATGGATAACTTAAGAGGAAAAGATGAAGACCAAAGAAACTTCCATACAAATGAGAGAGGACTATGAGGAATACTATAGTCATATGCAGACTTGAAAGAGAAATTTCCATCAGTTGTGATAGACCAGATAAGAGAGCCTCCATCATAAACTGTCATATCTTCAAAGAAGTTGAAAACTGATTTAATGCGCTTGAGAACATGTGATCCTTGGTTTCCAGTAAACAAAGATGACTTGTATTTCTTATGCATGAATGAAGCCCACAGACTTTGAGAAGATTATAATGACCAACAAAGTTTCAGACTTGGATCTTTAATAGTAGCAACTAAATTTCTAATATTCAGGCCTCCTTGAATGAAAGGTTGGTTAATCTAATTCCAAGCAGTCCAATGATGCTTTGCTTTGTCGTCTTGGGATGATCCCCAAAAGAAATTTGCAAAGATAGATTCAATGCTTTTAACATGGATTTGAGGGGTTGAAGAGTAGTCATAGTATGTATGGGAACAGAAGAAAAAACATGATTAGTTAGAGTGAGCCTTCCACCAGGAGATAAGTATTTCAACGTCCAACCTGCCACCCTAGATCTAATTTTATCAATTAATTAGTGAAATAATAAAACTTTAATCTACCGTTATAAAGAGGGCGGACAAGATACTTTAGACGCAGAAGCTTAAATTGCATACCAAGATAAGAAGAGATAGCATTCCTCCTATTAATATGAGTTTTGGTGTCCATAGTGAAAGAACTCTTTTGCATATTAATCTTTTGGCCTGAGAGGTCTTCATAAGAATGAAGAAAGTCCATCAACTTTTGACAACTTCTTTTATTCCCATTAGTAAAAATGATAATATCATCATAATATGATAAATGGGATATTATAGAGGATCCAGTGGGATGTGTAAATGGTTTGATGATGTTGTCTTTGGACTTTTTATCTAATCCTCTTAAAAGAAATTCAGCAGCATAATAAAGAGAGTAGGGGAAGGGGGTCCCCTTACTTAAGGCCCCTAGAAGACTTGAAGAATCCAGCAGAATGACCATTAACAATAGTTGGAAACCAGTTGTTAGACAAAAGCCTCCAAATCATCTCTATGAAACATTCATTGAAACCAAACTTTCTCAATACTGATAGTAAAAACAACCAAGAAACTCTATCATAGGCCTTCTCCATGTCAAGCTTGATAATGGGATTTGAACCATGGAACTTTTTATCCAGATCTGCAGTGAGTTCTTGAGACAAAAGGATATTTTCAATAATGCTTCTACCTCTAATAAAACCACATTGATTGGGGGAAATAATTGATGGAAAGATTGGAGAAAGTCTAGAAATTGAGAACCTTAGAAAAAAAATTCAAAGAGAAATTTGAAAGGCTTATTGGTCCGAAATTTTTACAAGAAGATGCATTATTTAATTTTGGGATGAAGGCAATAGAATTAGAAGACCAACTCAAAGGGATTTAAGATCGAGCAAAAAAGGAAGTAATGGATTTATTGAGATCAGTTTTAATGAAATCCCAACAAGAGATGTAAAAGTTACCATCAAAACCATCAGGGCTTGGGACTGCAAAAGAATTTAAGCTTTAATTGGCATTTAAGATTTATGCTTCTGTGGGATAGGAAGTTAAGGACTCATTAAAGTCAGAAGAGATAATAGAGGGGATGACATTAATAAGGTCTGGCAAATTAGAGGTAGGCTCATAAAATAAAAGATTCTCAAAATGAGACACAAATTCCTGCTCAATGTCTTATTATGAAGAAATCCAATGATGGTCTGTGTTTAGGATTCTTTGAATACTTAACCTTTTCCTCCTAGATTTAACTGTGGAGTGGAAGAACATTGAATTAATATCACCTTCTTTTAACCATTTTATGTTGGACTTCTGCTGCCAATAAGTCTCTTCAATTTTAAAAGGCATGATTAAGTTGATCTTTAGTATCATGTATAGCCATTCTAAGATCAGAATTAGGAGATTGTTCATAAGAAATTTCAGCAGCAATAAGAGAAACTTCAAGGTCCTTAACATTTTGGAAATATCCTTAAAAGTCTCCTTATTCCAAGTGTGAAGAGAACCTTTAAGCCTTTTTAATTTAAGAGAAAACGGTCTCATGGGAGCAGCTTGCAAAGGAGAGTCCAAGATTCAGAATCCACATCCTTAAAAGTATGATGAGAACTCCACATCTTCTAAAATTTAAAAGGCTTGGGAATTGAGTCCATATCAGATTTGATAGTGAGTAAGATTGGGGAGTGATCTGAATAGTTTTTATTAAGATGTTGAACAAAAGTTGAGGGGAAAACAACTTGCCATTTGCAACTAGCTAAAGATCGATCCAATCTAGCCAAAATCACGCCATCCTCATCTCTATTATTGCACCAAGTTAACTTTGAACCATTAAAACCAAGATCAGTCGTACCATAAGAAGAAATAATGTCATTGAAATCTTGAGTTGAGCCAAAATAGCTTGGGGTTCACGAACTGGGTGACCCATCTCATCAATTACGTGCAACTTTGACTATTGCATGATATTTTCACCCCATTTCTTTTTGATACGTGATACATGAAAGATCAAGTGGATAGTAGTGGTAAGTGGAAGGGCTAATTTGTAGGCCACATATCCTATCTTGTCATTGACTTGATAGGGTCCATAAAATTTGGTGGCCAATTTGAGATTTCGCCTCTTGGCTAGTGTCATTTGTCTGTAGGGTTGTAGGTTTCCGTACGATGTTTGTCAGCATATAATTTCATCTTATTTTTTACTTGCATCATTCTATCTTTCAACAACTGCATAATAGCTTTCCTTTCTTCAGTGAAGTGGTTGACATAAGGGTGAAGTTTAGTACCTAGAAATTGGAAAAGGGTGGTACAAAATGAACTAAGGAAGATGGTGTCCGTGTCAGATACAATAGTAGTTGGGAGACCATAAATTATGTGAATGTTGTCAAAGAAAACATGGGCTATTTGAGCGGCTGTGTAAGAGTGGGTTAAAGGGGTGAAATGGGCATATTTGGTTGAGCGATCCACCATTACAAATAGATAATTTTTATGGTTAGAATAAGGAAGACCAGTGATGAAATTTATAGACATATACAACTAAGGTAAATGGGGAATGGTGAGGGGTTGGAGAAGGCTTAGATAAGGTACAATTTCACCTTTGTTACGTTGACAAACATCACACTCGGCCACCCATTTCTTTATGTCTTGTTTCAAAGAAGGCCAATAGAAAATTTTCTCAACCCTTTTAGTGTAGGACTTGCATCCAGAGTGTCCTACCACCTAGAGACATGCAGTTCTGTGAATAGCTTATATCGTAACTTATTGTAAGAGAATATATATAGTTTCCCCAAAGATCTTAAAGTGTCATTGTGATAAGTGTACTCTACTACTAAGTTGGTATCAGTTGCCACTTGAACTAGAATTTCTTGTGCAGCCTGATGATCTACCAAACTTTGACTCATTTCTTTTAACCAAGCAACCTGAGTAGCATTAATCACTAAGCATATACTAAGTTCTTATTCCGTTCTTGATAATGCATCTGCAACATTCTTGTCTTCTCCTTTCTTTAGGCATTGCGACAATCAAACCCCAATAATTTTGAGATCCACTCTTTTTATAACACATATAAGAAATTTTCTACTTTAGTAAATACTTAAGACTCTGGTGATTAGTTTTAATCAAGAAGTGGTGTCCCATTAGACACGGTCTCCACTTTTGAAATGCATGAAACACTATCCATATTTCCTTTTCATAGGTAGAAAGACTTATTTTCTTGGAAGGCAAAGTTTTACTTAGAAAAGCAATAGGTCTGCCATCCTGAATGAGCACTTCCCCAATCTCCTCATTGCATGCATCAGTCTTTACAATAAATTCTTTATTAAAGTTGGGTAGTGCAAGGATAGGTGTAGAAGCCATGGCTCTCTTGAGCTGGTCAAATGCTTGAATGGACTCTGGTGACCATTGAAATTGGTCTTACCTCAATATGAGTGTTAATGGTTTACTGATTTAGCGATAGTTCTTCATGAGTCTTCTATACTAGCTCGTGAGTCCTACGACACCCCTTAGTGTTTTAATGGTCTTGGGTAAGGGCCTGTCACCTTCATCCTCGAGTTTTTCTCTTCCCAACCCTCCAATGGAGGTTCCAAACCACCCCAAACTTAAAATCGACCTTATACATCAATATACTAATGTTCCAGAACGATTATAACACCTACTTAACCATGAATCCTATCTAAAAATCTAGGATTACAAATCAAACATCAATTTAATTCAACTCAGAATTTTCCCCAATTTGATTTTCAAAAGTTAAACTTTCTTGTGAAAGTTCTACATGCTCATAATTTTAATTCAAGAATAAATTTATAATTCTAATATGATTAATTCCAACTAACTATCAATTTAAATCATAGATCCTTTTGTTATCTAAATCTCTACATCAATCACCCAAAGTTTTAATCTTTATAACATAAATTTTATAATTATAACATGATTAACTCCTAATATGATTGTACCTCTTTTCTGAATCCACAACCACTGTGTGAGGATTTATGATAGGTGGAGTACCTAAAATAACTCTGTTCTTGTCAATTGTTTCGACCATTTTCTCAAATCTTTCTTCAAACTTTTGCGATTGGGTATTAATGCTGCTCACCAATGCTGTGAGGGTTTCTTTAACACCCTTAAATATGTCTTTAATGGAGTAATGCCTTTGATTCATGTCGAGTACATACCTTTCCAACTTCATGTTTCTTATTTTTGTCATCTTATACTTGTATCTCCCTAGTTTTTTAACTCGAATTTAGGGTTTATGTGAATTTTCTTATCGATTAGTTGACAATAATATAAATGAGATCAGAATTAAGATATAAGAGAAGAAGAATCATGATTGATGATACACGTAAATGGTATCTCAAATTGTATGAAGGTAACTTAATAAGTCATGTTAAGAACTCATTCTAGGAAAGAGTGATGAACATTAAGCAAAGTAATTAAATGCAGTAAATATAATCAAACACAGAGTTTTAGAGTGGTTCATCATAATTGGGCCTAGATCCACTGTTAAGTAGTTCACTTTCCATTATAACTTGATATGGGTTATAAGGGTACAAATACTGTCTCTCTCTAGAATGTTTTCTACAAAGTTTTGGTACAGAATCAATGACCTAGTTTACAAGTAACAATATAACACTATTTATAGGTGATTTGGGGTGTATTGTGCACCCAACTCACATATAAAATGTCCAGTCTATTTCCACCATGGGATGCACGCCACCTGACCTTCTGTAATGTGCTTGGGGAATGTGATTATTCTCCCCACGTGTGATGATGCCACGCGCAGTCATTTGCTTGGTCTTGTAATGGCAAAATTTACTTTTCTGGTGAATTTTGGAGGTTCATACATTTTCAACTGATTATAGCCTACCCATGTGAGGACGACCCTTCTGAGATTGTCCATATGAGGCTGACCCTATTAGGCCAATCCAAAGAGACAAACCTATAGATACCAAGGGGTAAAATCTTCGTAATAATGTGGAGAGGTCATATTTGGGATCATCAATGGTTTTTTGGTGCTAGGAAGGATTCTCTGATACCAATTTGTCAGATTCAAGCTTAACGATCCTGTTAATTGGATGAATATCTTGGGTTTAAGATAATGAATTACAAGGATAAGGAAGAGAGAGCCGAGGATAACATAAATGAGAAAGATAGAAATGATCATATTCTTCATTGATTCTAATCATTTACAAATTACATGTATTTATGCATAAGATCGATCCACTGAGCTGTAATAGTAACTAATTCTAACAAACTAACTGACATGGATTCATTAACAAAATTATAACTGATTTTTTAACTAACTAATCTAACAAACAATCAAAATGATATTAAAATGACAATGCGTTACTTGCTAGCTCGACTTCATTAAAAACGACACCTTTTAGCGGATTCTCCCATTTTAATAGTCATTTGCCTTTTTATTGATCCTGATAGTGTCACTTAATCCAAATAGCTTGGATTGTCGTAATAATTCCCCGATAATTGTCCCCAAAGCGTTGCATCCTGAAAAGGGTGAAGAGGTTTGATCGTCGGTGAGCATAATTTTGGTCAGTAGCGACTCTTGATCGCTAACCGGGGGTTGTTTTTGGATTATACCACCACTTGTAATATTTTTGGAGCAAAAACGCATTATGTTCTTCCCGTTGAGTTCTGATGGCACACTTGTAATTTATCTTGACTTACCAAGGGTACGCTTGTAAAAAGTGCACCAAAGGACCAAAGGTTGGGGTGCGCGCGCGTGTCAGCTATGACTTTGGGTCGTGTTTCAAATGATAAGACACTTTGGTAGTTTAACCACACAATTTGAAAGTTCTTCCTACCACCATTTTTCATTTCGTTTCAACTATTCAAGACACCTTGAGCTATCTTCGTCTTTTTATCCTATAAGTCTTCTCCGTTCTTCATTTTCCTTAGTAATTTATTTTTCAAACTTCCATTTGCTTTCTTGAAACTTCTTGCGTTCTTTCTTTGTTCTTGAATTAAACATGGTGTATGTTATGAACGTCAAAATCCTAGGAGAGTTTATGAAAATATTTTCAATCCCCTGGCCATTGGATACACACCCAATCTGTAGTAGAGGGTGGTATTACCTTTCCCCTAAACCAATTATTTCTGGAGTTTTGTGAATTCTTCAGGGTTGTTCCTTCCCAATGCACCCTAAATACATAGAGAATATTAAACGGGGTTCATCTAATCAATGAACTATATAAGACCAAAATTGGGATTCCTAAGATAAGGTATTGTTATTCATGGGTTAGAATGAAGGATAATAACTTTTATCTGAAAGCAAGAAAGGCTGGTTGGATTTTGGTGGTTAAGCTCCCTAATTCCAACAAGGGTTATTGAAGATATGACTTAATCGTCAGAGAATGGTAACATCCACTAATTCTTTATGGTGGTGAGCCCTATAAAGGGTAGATTCCCTAGCAGGGGCACAAGATAGGTTGATCACTGTCTCGATTATTATTTATTATTGAGGACTAACTATTATATGAAATGTTTACTAACTCTTCCTTTTGTCTTTAGCAGAGGATTAAAAAAAGAAGGAACCCATAGCTTCTCATGTTTATTGGTCCAAGCTTGTGAACATTTTAAATCCGAGGACACCACCGTCTCCCGACCACCTCCTTCATTTCCAAGCCCGTTGCCAGCAGTTGAGCTCGTAGTTCTCTCTCTTCTATAAGCTCTCCAAAAGATGACAAGTGCTTTTGATGAACATGCTCGTATGGTCACTGTTCTTTAAAAGGAAGTTAGGGAGGTCGGAGATATAATCAAGCTGTTGTAGAATGATAATAATTATATAAGGGGGAAACTTGATAAGGTCAATGAGGACTTTAAGAGAGACGGTGCGATCAAGAAAGGCATGGGTCGTGAGATAATGAGGTTGAAGTATCTTTTCAGAAGAGGCCCTCATGCAATTTGGGGTGCTTGTTATGATTAAGGATGGGTGGAGGCACCCTTCATATAGATGAAACTAAATAAGTGGCCTACATTCATGGTTGGATGTATGCCCTATCTGTTATGAAGGTTCCTAAAGACTCCCAATTTTGGTATTAGTACCGAGTGGAGTGCCTTGCTTATAGTCATCCTCTATTTGAGAGTGATGAATGTTGTATTCCTCTTGATGTCGTACCCCTCCAGTTAGTGAAGGATTACTTGTCGACTCATGATAGTGACAATGAGTTTTAGCTTAATCCTGATGATATACGAAGAGTTGAAGTTGTCGAGCTGATAATTTGCCAGAGATGATGGTTCTATGCCATGATTGTATATATTTATTTTATAACTTTGCCAATATAATTTTTGTAAAATGAATGCTTTATGAAACTATTAGTTAATTCTCTATTTTTTACATTCCCATATTTTTATGCTGAGCATGTTTTGTTCTTTGCCTTACCTTTTAGAGAGTGTCGTCACTCAATCTTAGGCTTAGGTCAAACTATGGCAAAAATGCACCTAGTTGTAGGACCATCCACCCGTTCAAGATTTTATCACACCAAAGTCGGGACATTTAGTGCCTAGGGAACCCCCTTAGGTCTTTTGATATCCGAGGCAATTCTTAATGCTTTTGTGTTTCTTAATGATGAAAAAATTTAACCTTGAATTTTTGATTAGGTGTAATCGTACTTAGTCATTCATGTCGACAAACAAAATTTAATAGGACATAATAATAACTCATAAAAAGAATTTGCCATTTCGAATAATAATGAAGCTAATTGGAATTAATTAAATTTAAAGTTTTCCAAGAAACAAGACCTCAAAAAATGAAATAAAGCTAGACATTCTTAATGAAATTTGCGAGAAATAAACTTGCTAGAAATATAACTTCCTAATATTGGTCACATTCCAGGCCTTAGGGATCTTCCCTCTCTTCATTGTTTCCAAATAGTAGGCTCCTTGGAGGTCGTCTCTAGTAAGCTTGAATGGCCCCACCCAGTTAGGACCTAACTTTCCATCGGATGGCATATTCACGCTGCTAAGCACTTTCCTAAGGACATAGTCTTCAACCCAAAACCTTCTTAGGTTAACGCCTTTGTTGTACTGCTTGGCCAACGGCTGTTGATAGGAAGCTAATTTGATTAAGGCTTGTTCGCTTTGGACGAATTCAGTCCTTATAATTTATCAATTTAAGTCTTGGTCGACAAGAGTCTTTTTCATGGTTGACAAGAAAACTTCCAAAGGGATTATGGCTTCCATACCATAATCTAAGGTGAAAGGAATTTTCCCAATCGACCTCCTGGGTGCAGTACGGTATGCCCAGAGAAAATGGGGAAGCTCGTCTACCCAAACACCTTTTGCCTTCTATAACCTCTTGTCATGCCGTCGAGCACTATCTTGTTGGAAGACTTAGCTGTCTATTTCTTTCGGGGTAAGCCACCGAGCTTAAGTGGTTTTTGATACTTTGCTTTTTGCAGAATCTTTAAATGAATCGCTTTCAAGTTGCGAATCATTGTCTATGATGATCAGTTTTGGTAGGCCAAAAGGAGTTATGATGTTTCTCCAGATGAATCTTATCATTACAGTGTCTCTGATGTTCTCCAACGGTTCAACTTCAATCCACTTGGTTAAATAGTCTGTGTCGACCAGGAGATACGTTTTATTAGTGCTCTAGTTAGGGTGCCCTCAATGCCCGAACCCCACTGAGCAAACGGCCTTAGACCGATTAATGACTGTAGGTCATTGGCCGACTAATGAAGCATAGGCGAGAACTCTTGGAACTTCTTGCACTTTCTAACGTAGGAGAGTGCATCCTTCTTCATATACGGCCACCAATAAATTCTTTGATTTCCTTGAATTCCAAAGCTCGCCCCTCCGTGTGGCTCCCACATACACCGTCATGAAGTTCGTACAGGGCTTGGTCAATGTCGCTTGGGTGCATTCATTGAAGGTAGGGACCTATGAAATATCTCCTATAGAGTTTGCCTTCAGGTGACAAGTATAAACTAAGAGCTTTAACCTTGACATGATGGGCTTATTTCTTGTCGACCAGTGAGACGTCTTCTTACAAATTGGCTATGATCGGGTCCATCTAGTTAGGATCTTTCTGGACGACAAGGACTTTCTCGACGACCTTCATTCTGGTGATGCTTGGATGGGCGAGGTACTCCACCTCAATGGTTCTTTTAAGGTCTGGGTTTACTATTGAACCTAGAGTGTCCCTTTATTAAACATCCCCCCTAAGAGTATGCATCCTTATTAGGTTAAACTTAATTTCCATGAGGCAATATTTCTCCCCTTTTTTGTATAGGAATAGACAAAAATAAAGATAAAGTGCACAATACAAACAATTTCTCTCCTAAATGTAACACATGAGAACATAAAGGAAAACAAACATATCATGCGAAGTGAAGTGAAATGGAATGATAAAAAACTCGGCAAAACAAGCACAAATAATCAAAACAATGAAAACAAATAATTCTAATGTAAACATGTAACAAAAGATGACAATATGATCATTATGACATTCTAATTCGTTACAACTATGAAACATATGGCAAATATGGATTAAATGCAACACAAAGACTCAAAATAATACCACATATATAACACAGATGCATAGCAAGAACGCAAATGCATAAATAGGTATATACACCACACAAGACACAAAAACATAACTTTCCACACTCGTATGGCATAAATGTGTCTAAACCAAATATGATACGGAGTGATGGGGGGTGTAAACTAGAAACAAAAGAAATATGTCCCAAACACTCAAGATAGTCCAAGGAGTTCTATTTGATCGCATTAATTTATCAAACTTAGATTTAGCCTCAATTGATAAATAATGTGAACTCATAATGGACAAACATACACAGTGCACACATTTGCACTAGAAATCTTTTGGATTTTAACTACCTATGTTGCATGACATAAGTGAGGTGTTCTTCTATCAATCTTTCCATATACATATCTATTTGATTGGGGGATTT
>Ga0115851_101591_pt1 | contig 12052 bp, 12 predicted proteins | sample InSIn2gowninarea_FD_83865 | JGI IMG/M metagenome (GOLD analysis project Ga0115851, IMG submission 83865)
ATATTAAAAAAAGGAAAAAAAGAAAGTATAAAAAAAAAAAAAGGAGAAAAGAAGGGAAGATAAGAAAATTTAAAAAATTTTTTTATTTTTGTAATGTATTTTTTTTTTTTTTTTTTTTTTTACTTACATATAAGAATTAAGGGAGGTTGTTGGAAGTAATGTTTCTATGTGTTGTGAGTTGTCATTGTCAGTTGTGAAGCCTCAATCTAGAAATAGTTTTTTTCCTATGTATGAGTTATAATAGCTATCTAAATGTGTCATACTCAATAATCAATATGCTATAAATATGTAACCATTGAAATCAATAAAAGAAAACGAATATGAATTGTGTGATGTGATATCTTCTGATTTTCTATTTAAAAAAAATAATTATGTAATGTATCAAACTAATCCTTCACTTGCAAACTATCAGTTTGCATCTGAAGCAATGTGAAGCAATCGTCCAGCTCGATTTAAAATCTGGTGTGTCATCAAACCAATAACATAGAAATGTCTAGTTCCATACCATACATGTGCACGTTGAAATGTCAAGCTACAGACAATACATGTGCGTACATCCAACCACTTTTCTTTCAACTCTGCTGTTTGTGAGTTTAGTTGTGCCAAAGTTCCGTTTGGGCCAACAAACGTACCAATAGGTTTGTAACACAGAGAGTGTTGTGGTGGATATCTGTTCATTTGCTTCCTGGACTATAAATGATAGGAAGCTAAAAGATGTATATTATTTTAATACATTTTTTACGTTTTCAAAAAAAATATAGTGAGAAAATATATTGTTAACCAAAAATTAAACAGTTTAAGAAATACTAAAAAACAAGCCTATTTTCTTAGTTAAGTAATTATTTAAAATAATCATTTGATAACATTTTGACTCACTCACATCGACCAAACGAGCGGAAGACATCCGCTTCTCAGCTTGCAATGCGTGCGTTCCGAATTTCTTTACCTTTTAGGGAGGAAATTTTTTTATTTTTTTATTTTTTTTTTTTAATTTTTCAGTATCCTGCATTACTTCCACCTTCTCATTAACTTCTCTGATGCATGCACCCCACCACTCTTACTACATACAGTGTTAAATTCATTCCTACTCGCTTGTCTCTGTTTTGTATGTGCACCATTTATCGCAGTGATAGAATCACCACTTATTCCTTTCACTTCCTTTTGAATTATGAATCTTCTTTACAATTTCTTCACGACTGAGGATCAATCAATATATATATATATATATATATGTTTAGTTCATAATTTGTGGACAATTCGTTGACTCCAGAGTGCCATGCCCATCATTTTATTCATGGTTCCGTTGCTTCTTCATTGTGTCTCGCGCTCAGCCGAATTTTAAGTGGAAGTCATGCCAGAGGGAGGGTGAGCTATAGCTATCCCAGGCTCTGAATATGGTAATGCACATTGATACAAATTTCAAATAAATTTAATTAATCCATTGTTTACTTCTTGCATATTTGATTTAGAGCAGTCGAGGTGTAGCTTTAAGCCTATGTTACATGTTTTCCCTGTATATATTATTTAATTCTTTCGCTATCCCTTAGTGAGTTAGTAGCGCTGGATCATACAATGAGAATAATGAATCTGCATTAGTTTCTATAGACATCGAAAATATTGTACGACACAGAATGCAATTCAAGGGTTTATTTGTTATGAATACAATACTAAAATTTGAACTCTCAAGCCAAGGGTTTATTTGTCACGAGAAAATGTAGTCTGTCTGATTTGCAATTAGACTAGTGTGTAGTTGTTGTTGCTAGCCGGTTAGATCTCTGTGTGGTTGTTTTTTCTAACCAAGTGCACCAATGGGCAGCACACTAACAAGAACAAGGGAGCACTCAAACCTAATTAAGGGCTGAAAGCTCCACAATAAATGTACCCTATGGATATATATGGATATGTCACATTAAGTTCCTCTTGTTTTGGTAGATAAAATGAGAGAGGGGAAGACATTATTCTCTCTTTGGATAAAAATTGGCAACAATGGATCAAAAACTGTCATATAGAAAAACACACAACAAACAACGCATCCCCGTAGAGGCCACTACTTCGCATAACACTACTTAATTATCTTTATGAGTTTTTTTTATTTTTTACTTTTGTCTTATAGTTTTGCAATCCTCAATTGTATTGATATTTTGGTCTCAAAATATAGGGAAAGTATTTTGTCTTTGGCACATTTGAAGAGAGGGAGGTTCTCTATTTGGTCGGGCTAGTAGCACCAAACCAAATTGTATGAATTAGAATGTATTCACTATAATATAAATATATTAATGAATTTTCCAAATATAAAAATATTTTGTCACATAATCAATTAATAAAAAAATATCTTACGACATATCAATTTATTTATAAACTATATGTTATTGAAGAATATCTCTCAATCGAATTAAATCAAACCAACTCTTTGATAATAGAAACAAATGTTATTATTATTATAATTATAATAATTATAGTCATCACCTAAAATTGTTCAAAGTAATGCTTCCATGTGTTGTGAGTTGTTATTGTGAGTTCCCAAACATCAATCTAGAGGCAGTTGTTTTCCTATGTGGGATTTGTAATAGCTATCTAGATGTGTAGTAATTAGTAATCTATATGATATAAATGTGTAACAATTGAGAGCAATAAAATATAACGAATGTGATTCATGCTGTGTGATATCTCTCTGATTTTCTATTTTGGTATTAGAGCTTCAATTGAGGCTTCTTGTAAGTGTGAGAAGCTCTTGATTGTGGACCATTTTATTATCCATTTTCATTGATGACGTCCACAATAGTGTTGAATCATTGTGGAAAGAGAGTGATATGAATAGATCTTTCAGATCTGATGTCTAAAGAGGAGTTGTTGTTGATCATAGTATCAGTGCATAAGGGTGGAGAATTGTGGTGATTAGATCATTGTGGTTTGAAGATGTGGGTGAAATCATTATGAAGTTGTGTACAACCGTGTGATAGATGACCATTTGTATGCATGTAGTTGTCACATGGATAAGATCAACAGTGATCTCTAACAAATAGTTGTTGTAGATAATGGAGAATATCCTAGAATAGGTACAGTTGATTCATGTAGCCATAGGATAGGAATTAGTTTCTATTTCTTAGGATGTTGTTCTAACTTACCTAAAACCATGTATTCTATTTAATATCTAATGTTGATGAACAATGTAGAGCATTCTTCAGAGCCAAACTCTCCTAGTTCAGACTCTCTTTTGTAGAGCTGACCAGTGGATTTTATTTTTATCAATACAAACAATGCCATTTTTATCATGGTATTAGAGCGTCAGGGCTGAGGAACCTATACAATGGCTGGTGGGTGGTTTCTTGAACCTAAATCATCACAGGTTTTGCATGGATAGCTATGATGATAGCACTACTACACTTCTCGAAGTTTTTATTTTTCTATCGTCACCATTTTCTAGTGTACAGCTGCGACGGTCTCTGAAAATTGGTGTATTTCTGTACCGTATTGGATATTGGGCGTATATCTGCGACTAGTCTCAACAAATTGGTGTATTTCTGCAATGGTCTTGGATATTGGGGGTATATCTGCAATGACCATGTAAATCAAAGAAATTGCAAAGGCAACTAAGAACAAGGCTGTAGCTGTCAGAGAAGCTAAGTGGGGAAGCCAAGAACAAGGCTATAGCTGACAATAGGAGGTTGTCTGGAGGTTGAGAAGAAAGCCATGATGATCTGCGTGTGTTTTTGCAAGATCAAACAATAGTGATCTATCTCTGTCACAGATCTGGGGTAAATTTAACATTTTTTTACCTGTCATTTTTTTTTCTTCTAAATCGCCAAGATGAATAACAATATTTTTGAAGCATGCATGAACAAGCATAACAAGCTATATGGTTCCAATTATGCAAATTGGAAGTTCAAGATGCAGACTTTGTTAAAAGCACAGAGTGCTTGGATGATTGTGAATGGGGATGACCCGAGGCCCTCAGTTGGATCAGCAACAGTTCCAGATTGGGAGAAATGAGAAAGAAGAGTAAGTAAAATGTTAAAGATGTCAGTGAAAGATTGTATTATACCACACATCATAGAAGATAAGTCAGCAAACGAGATCTGGGGAATTATGAAGGAATTGTACGAGATCAGAAATTCAAATTGTCTTTTGTTCCTCAAGAGTAAGATCATGTCCATGAAGATGGAGGATAATGAAATGATTGCTTCATTTGTAGCAAGGATCAAGGATCTAAAAACCAAATTATCAGATATTGGTCATACAATGGATGATACAGATCTTGTGACCATTACAATGAATGGTGTCATTGATTATTATTAGATGTTCGTCACTGGGATCAATGCCAAAGAAAATATTTCTCATTTTGAAGAGCTGGCAGGTATACTAATGCAAGAAAAAGAGAAGGGGTTGACTCTGAAGCCCCAAAGTGCCGATCTTGCATTGATGGCGAGGAAAAACTTCTACAAAGGGAAGGAGGTCCACAACAACAAAACAGAGCAAGGTCACATAAACGGCAAAATCTGACCTAAGGTATGCACCTGAATAAAAACAACTATGAAACTAAATGTTTTTATTGCGGGAAATTGGGTCATATTGCCAGGGAATGTAGGAAAAAGAAGTATCATGAGGAACAAAAAGAGCCAAAGAGACATGCAGGTCATCTCGTGAATGGTGATCAGGTGCAGAATTTGAGGTTGTTCATGGTAGATCGTGATGAAAATGTTGATGCAGACATATAGTATGTAGATTCAAGAGCATCAACACACATGACAGGGAATAAGCACTGGCTAGCGGAGTTTAAAAAAATCAACGAAGGCGCACAGATTTACCTAGGTGATGACAGAAGTCATCAAATCAAAGGATGTTGGAAAGTTTCTGTCATTCTATTTGATGGTAATATCAAACAAATTTATAATGTTATGTATGTGCCTAGTATAACAAAGAACTTGATTTCTGTATCTATGATTACAAATCAAGATTTTAAAGTTGAATTCTTTAAATCTAACTATTACATTAAGGATCTGCTAGATGGAATGAAGACAATTGCTACAGGAATCCGAATAGGAGGACTTTACAAGCTGGATGTGAGACCTGCACCGGCTTGAACATTGACAGCAGCGAGCCTGACTACACAAGAGCTTTGGCACCAGATATTCGACCACATCAATTACAATGATTTGTTGTTACTACAGAGGAAGGACATGGTAAGAGATCTTCCTATGCTAAAGAAAGTACATAATGATTGTGATGCTTGTACTTTATGAAAAATACATAGAGAAGAATTCCCTATTAGAGTAGAAAAGAAATAGAGGGATATACTGGAGTTAGTGCACACAGACCTTTGTGGTCCGATCCAAACAAAATCATTAGGAGGTGCAGTGTATTTCCTACTGTTTATTGATGACTGTACAAAGTTTTCTTGGGTGTATTTCTGAAGTAAGAAGAGTCATCCATTCGAGTACTTTAAGCAGTTTAAAAATATGATTGAAGGACAAACATGGAAACAGATAAAAATTCTTCGTTCTAATCAAGGGGGAGAATATAGGAAAGGTGAGTTGATTAAACATTGTAAAGATCATGGAATTTTGTAGCAGTTTACAGTACCCCATACTCCACAGTAAAATGGAGTAACAGAAATGAAGAACAGAACTTTGGTGGAATGTGCGAGAGGTATGCTGAAAGGTAAGAATCTTTCAAATGGTTTTTGGGCTGAAGCAGTGAGTACTATGGTTTATTTAAAAAATAGGAGTCCTACAAGAAGTCTTGAGTTTAAAACTCCTTTTGAAGCTTTGTTTGGATATAAGCCAGTAGTAAAACACTTAAGAATATTTGTATGTAAAGCATTTGCCAACATACCCAAGGAAGATAGAAAGAAATTAGACTCAAAAGCCATCAGATGCACTTTTATAGGGTATTGTTCATCATATAAAGAATACAGATTATTTAATCCCTCTACTCACAAGATATTTGTTAGTAGATATGTTAAATTCCATGAGCGGGATAATGAAGAAACTGATCAGCACTATGATGGATGGGACATTCTGTAGTTTGAAGAAGAGGATGCAGTGAACAATCAGGATCATAAGCAAACAAAGGTAGAGGATGAACAACATCATCAACAAAAATAACAACAACAACAATAGTAGCAGCAACAACAACAACATCAAAAACAACACCAACAACAAGAAGAAATAAGGTTTGAAACCACCACCCCACCACCCTACCACTCAGGAGATAAGGTAGGAAAGCTCAAATGCCTACAAGATATAGGGAAAATGCATTTATAACTAGTATGATGAATGTTGTTGAACCATCTAGTTATAAAGAAGCAAATGAAAATAATAAATGCAAAATAGCCATGGAACAAGAATATGATTCAATAATCAGAAACAACACTTGGGTATTTGGTATAACTTCTTAGAGGAAAACACATCATAGGTTGCAAATGGTTATATAAATTGAAAATCAATGCAGATGGAACTATACAAAAGATGAAAGCTAGGTTGGTTGCAAAGGGTCACACACAAAAAGAAGGGATAGATTATGAGGAAACCTTCGCCCTTATAGCTAAATTAAACACCATTAGAATGCTAATTTCTTTAGCTACTAAGAAACATTGGATAATGGACCAACTAGATGTAAAGTCTTCATTTCTGAATGAAGAACTGAAAGAAGATGTTTATTTAGAGAGACCAGAAGGGTTTGTCCAGAAGGGAAAAGAACATTTATTCTGTAGGTTGAAGAAAGCACTCTATGGACTAAAACAAGCTCCCAGGTTGTGGTATGAGAAAATTGATTCATTTTTTCTACAAGCTAGCTACAATAGAAGTAAGAATGACCCTAACCTTTACACCATGAAAGATGAACAAGGGTGCATAGTGTTGATTTCATTTTATGTAGATGATTTGATAATTACAGGTGATTCTATATGTCTGATTGGTGAAATCAAGCAACAGATGTCATAGATGTTTGAGATGAAGCATCTCGGTGAACTTAGATATTGTTTAGGTCACGAAATCTGAAGAGATTCAGGTCAAACATTTATGTCTCAAGCAAAGTATGTCAAAGGCTTGTTAGAGAAGTTTAGAATGAATCAGTGCAAGTCTGCACTGGTACCATTGCAGTAGAACATCAAATTGCAGTGTGAGGATGGCTCAAAAGCGGCGAATGCAACACTTTAAATATAGATGGTTGGGAGTTTAATCTACCTAACCACCACTAGACCTGATTTGGCTTATGCAGTCAACATGTTAAGCCAATTTATGCCTAAGCCACTTGAAAGCCACTAGAATGCAATGGAGAATGTTTTGAGGTATGTACAAGGCACTGTAGATTATGGAGTTATTTACACTAACTATTCTGATGTTAGATTGGCAGGATTTGTAGATTCATATTAGGCAGGAAATGTAGATGATCACAGATCTATAATAGGTTATGCATTCAGTCTTGGATCCAGGGTGATCACTTGGAGCAGCAAGAAATAGAACATAGTCTCCTTGTCCTTAGCAGAAGCAGAGTATAAAGCCATGTGTGCAACAACGTGTGAGGTGGTTTGGTTGTAGAGAATTCTCCATGATGTTGGGGAAGAGAAAACAATCACAACAATAATTAGATGTGACAATCAAAGTTCAATCAAGCTGGCCAACAATCCGATGTTTCACAAAAACACTAAACATATTGATACTCAATTCCATTTTGTAAGGGAGAAAGTGCAATCTAAAGAAATTCATCTAGAATATTGTAATACATGTGATAATGTTGCAGACATTTTTACTAAGCCCCTTGGAAAAGTAAAATTTCAAATGTTTAGGGAGATGTTAGGCATATATGTGAACCCATTCTCCATTAAGGGGTTCGAGTGTTGAAGATAATGGAGAATATCCTAGAATAGGTAGAGTTGGTTCATGTAGCCTCAAGATAGGAATTAGTTTCTATTTCTTAGCATGTTGCTCTAACTTCCCTAAAACCATGTATTCTATTTAATGTGTAATGTTGATGAACAACGTAGAGCATTCTGCAGAGCCAGACTCTCCTGGTTTAGACTTTCTTTCGAGAGGTGACTAGTGGGTTTTATTTTCATTAATACAAACATTGAAATTTTTATCAATAGTTGTAGCTAACAAGACAGGCCTAAAAAATTTGAACCCTCAAGCCACAAGTTTATTTGCCATGAGCAATTGTAATCCATTTTATTTGCAATTAGATTGGTGTGTAGTTGTTGTTGCTAGCCAGTTAGATCCGCATGTGGTTATTTTTGCTAATGGAGGGTAAGGGTGTGAGGGACAACATTCCATCCATGTCGTTTGAAAGACTTTAGACATTTTCCAATTCATCTTCGATGTGGGATGACACATTAAAATATTTCCAATGCTCGCTAAGTCATCGAGTGAGAGTTCCATGGGCATGAAGTTTTCTGCTGAGTAGATCTATGCTTTAGAGTGACGCCATGCATGTGAGAGAAGGCCATTGCTGTATTGCTTCAATAGAACATGACCTTTAAGGCTATAAAATCCAACTCTCATCATAGGTTGCAAAGTTCGTTGTTGTGGGAGTCATCTTCCCTCTTAAAAGAATATTGTTGAACTTCTCATTCTGATTTGTGATAATTGTGACATGAACTTCTGTAGTGTGGAATTGGGATATTGGTTCAAGACTCTGGAAAAAGAAATCTATGTAGCGAATTTATCCACAAGATTTTCCATAACAGATCCATTGACAGCCGAGATCGGGAACATATAACATAGAACAAGAGTACGAGTTGAGTTGTCCCAGCTCTACTCGAAAGCAATACGATGGATGGTGACTCAGTGAGACATTCTCTACCAATGAAGGGCTCCTTAGAAACATAAAGACAGAAAGTTGCTGGAAATAGTGCCTAAGTTTGAGGCAGAGGAAAGAGACATCTTCCATTTTGTCTCACCGAATTCAATTTCACTCGATTTTGGTTTGGCCTCCTGATATTTGCTATACAATGCATAAAATTCAAGGTGTTGAGAGTAGCGTGGGGGCAGTACCAATCTCAAACTTGAAAGAGGTAACATGGATTCTTTACCTTTAGAGAAATTTAATGACATCAACTTTTATACACGGAAAGTTAAAGTTTAAATGTACCTTAGGGTTTGTGGAGTATAGTTAAAGTAATATAAAAATCTCCAATTGATCCCAAGCTCTTAGTTGAATGGGAAAATAAAGAAGACAATGCTAAGGCTATAATTGGATTAGGTCTTTCAAATACTCAAATGAATTAGATTGATTTGGAGAAATCATCTAATGAAATTTGGGAGCACCTGAGTAAATTGTTTGGAGAAAAGGATATGAACGCAAAGTTCTTTTTAAAACTACAACTCTCTAGTCTCAAAATACATGATGTGACACCTCTCTCTAATCATATAAATGATTTAATGTCCCTCTTTAGGCAATTAGCTAAAATTGGTTTGAAGTTAGATACATGTGATGCTAAAGAAATTCTATTAAACAACCCATCTCCCATGTATAGAAACATTGTATTCACATTAATCCACATGTCCTCTCAATCAGTAGAAGAAATGGTATCTTCTCTTTTAGCTTACGAGAAAAAGGTAAATTTAGAAGCTTCACATGTTGGTGGTGAGCATGAACTTGCACTATTTTCTAAAACAAAGATTAAAAAAATGAAGAGCTCAACAAGATGCTTCTACTATCACAAATACAGACATACAACCTGAAATTGTAGAATCATGCAAGGGATCTGAAGTGTAAGGAAATTGTAAACATAGTCAACTTGGATGACTTTTCAGAATCAAATAGTGATGAGGGGGCACCAAAACAACCTCTGCAACTGTTCTAAAAGTAAAATACATTTCAATTTTTCTATCGTGTGTTTGTTTAATTCGATTTTGGTTAATTCATTACAGGTTAATTTTAGAAGGTTGAGTTGTAGAATTCGTTGTCGAAGACATTCTATACCCAGAATGATATCCTAAATAATTGTTAAATATAGCAGAAGGCCATATCTTGAAGAGATGGTGGCAGTTCCATGGGATGATTCAGTATCAATACTGACCCATTGTGCTCCAAGAGGTTGAAAAATGTTAATTCTGCAGTGGTTATGTCTTAAATGGATCAAGTGGGAAGCTCGAAAGTGTGGTGAAGAGAGCCAAAACTGTGAGATTTCAGAGTAGATATGAATGCTAGTCATGGAAAATTTTAGGGGCTAATATTCATAGGTGGGCTATTTTTTCATGATTTTTCCAAAAAGAAAATCCCCAATTTCCATTTTTTATAAAAATGATTCCCCAAAACTTTACAACATAAATTTATTTTACTTTAAAAATAGCTAATATGATATATAGAGTATATATAAAATCATTATAAATTGGAATAATCTTACAAATACATCAATAAACATTTTATAGTTTGTGTATTAGCAACCAGTGAGATTCACCAATATTTTTAAACTTCAAGATAATTTTCCATGCTTAATTTGTGTATTAGGGACAAATGAGATTGGCCAATATTTTTAAACTTCAAGATAATTTCCCATCCTTAAAATTTCCCCGATTTCCATATGAGACAAACCTGACAAAGATTAATTTATTGTTGTAATGTAAGTTTTTTTTTGTGTTTGTTACGTGTAAGCATTAAGAGAGGTTGTTGGAAGTAATGCTTCCATGTGTTATGAGTTGTCATTGTGAGTTCTCAAACCTCAATCTAGAAATAGTTGTTTTCCTATGTGTGAGTTGTTGAAAGTAATGCTTCCATGTGTTGTGAGTTCCAAACGTCAATCTATAAGTAGTCATTTTCCTATGTGTGAGTTATAATAGCTATCTAGATGTGTCATAATCAATAATCTATAGACATCAACGAAAACCAATAAATATGATTTGTATAAATAAATAACCATCGACATCAATTAAAAAACAATAATATGATTCGTGTGGTGTGATATCTCTCTGATTTTCTATTTAAAACAGACAATTATATAATCTATCAAACTAATCCTATGCTCGTAAACTGTCATGTGAAGCAATCCTCCACTTCGATTTATAATTTGGTGTCTTATCAAGCTAATCAACTAGAAATGTCTAATTGCATACCATACATGCCCGCGATGAAATGTCAAGCTACAGACCATACATGTGCGTACATCCAACCACTTCGCTTTCGGCTTTATTGTTTGTCAATTTAGCTTTACCAGAGTTCCGGTTGGGGTCAACAAACGTACCAATAGGTTTGTGACAGAGAGAGCGTTACGGTGGATATATGTTCATACGTTTCCTGCACCATGAAAGATAGCAACCTAAAAATGGATATTTTTTGAAACATTTTTCAAGTCTTCAAAAAAAAAAAAAAAGTTTTGAATCTTCTTTCGTTAACCCATATGTTTTATATATTTCAACAGCTAAAAATGTTTATTGTTATTTAAAAAAACCATGTTATTTAGATTTACTAAATTTTAATTAATAAAAGGTAGTCACCTCAAATAACTCTAAACTTTTAAGGAGTTGTCTTTAGTGAGACTTTTTGGAAGCTTTTCTTGAAATTTCTATAAAATCTGGCTGCAATTTATTGAAATCTCAAGTTTGATAGCTAATTTCTGCACAATCAAAGCATCTTGAGGTTTTTCAGGGTGCTGAATCCAAATATTCGGTTAAAAAACCATTTTAAATAATACAAATCAACATTTAACCTCAATTTTTTCCCCCGGATTCCGTCACCAGAATTTCCAAAAAATCACACTAAAGACAACTCCAATATTTAATCTATTAAAAATCACACTAAAGACAACTCCAATATTTAATCTATTAACCAGACACTAAATAATCACATTGATACAAATTTCAAATAAATTTAATTAATCGACTATTTGCTGCTTGCAGATTTCGTTTAGAGCAGTTGAGGCGTAGGTTTACACTTACATTACGCATCTTCCCTGTATTTTATTATTTTATATCGGTAGCGCTGGATCATACAATGAGAATAATGAATGTGCATTAATTGCCATATATATATAGAATGCAATTCCTACATAGCAAAAACAGCAATCACGTCAGTGTCTTTTTTACATTTGCTCACCGAAGTAGTCTAGAAGATGCCC
>Ga0115851_101592_pt1 | contig 12044 bp, 9 predicted proteins | sample InSIn2gowninarea_FD_83865 | JGI IMG/M metagenome (GOLD analysis project Ga0115851, IMG submission 83865)
GATATTTGAGTTCGGAAAACCCTATTGATAAAATTCCTGAAGAATGGCAAAACTTTATCTCTCATATTAGTAATTCAGAATTGCAAGTAATTGAAGCAATTATGAGGCAAAGCGATCCCAGTGCAACTATTAAAAAAATTGCTGAAGATAACATTACTATGCCAGAATTATTAATTGACTCTATTAATGAGTGTGCTTTAGATACTATAGGAGATTTATTAATAGAACCAGGGAGCGATGCTATTTCTTTAGGAATTATGGAAGAATATTTAATTCAATTAAATAAAATACTTAACTTAAATAAAACTATATAAATGTCTATTAAAATACCAAAAAGAGTCACCACAGCTTTAATTAATTCTTTAGGTGCGGGAGTAGTACCAAGAGTTGGGCTAGAACATATTGCTGTAGGTAGAGAAAAGGAAGTTTCAGCCTTATTACAAGACTTAGATAATATTGGTGAAGGTGGCGGTGCGTTTCGATTTATTATCGGACGTTATGGCGCGGGAAAAAGTTTTATTTTGCAACTAATTCGTAATTATGCAATGGAGCGCGGATTTGTAGTTGCGGATGCAGACTTATCGCCAGAGCGTCGCCTAATAGGAGCGAACGGACATGGAGTAGCAACTTATCGGGAATTGATGCAGAACCTTTCTACTAAGATTCGTCCCGATGGTAGCGCTTTAACACCAATACTAGAAGGTTGGATTAACGGCATTCAAAATCAAGTTGCTCAAGCTACCGGGATGCGACCAAATGACGATGGATTTGACGATAAAGTAGAAGCAAAAATCATCGAAGCGATTAAAGAAACTGAAGGTCTGGTACATGGGTTTGCTTTTTCTACAGTAATTACTACTTATTGGCGCGGCTATCGTGCGGATGATGAAGCTAAAAAAACTGCGGCTTTGCGCTGGCTAAAAGCTGATTTTGCTAACAAAATTGAGGCGAAGTCGCTGTTAGGAGTTAGAGATATTATTGAAGACGATAGCTGGTACGATTACATTAAAATATTAGCTAAGTTTGTTGCAGATATTGGTTATCGAGGGTTGATAGTTTTATTAGATGAAGCTGTACATTTATACAAAATAAGTCATAGTATATCGCGGCAAAATAATTATGATAAACTGCTGGCAATATTTAACGACACTATGCAGGGTAAAGCCGAACACTTAGGCATTTATATCGGCGGAACTCCGAATTTTTTAGAAGATTCAAAACGCGGATTATTTAACGATTTAGCTTGGAAGAGACGGACGACAAAAAGCCGTTTTACTAAAGGTTTTCAAGATACTTCTAGCCCAGTTTTTCAATTAGAAGCGCTAACAGAACCAGAAATATTATTGCTTTTTCAGCGATTAGTTGAAGTTCATTCAGTTCATTACAGTACAAAAAAGACGCTAACAGACGATGAATTAAATATATTTTTGCAAGAAGTTATTAATCGTTTAGGCGCGAATGCTTTACTAACTCCTGGCGAAATAGTGCGCGATTTTGTCAGTGTTTTAAATGTATTGCAACAAAATCAAGACTTGACTTTAACTAAATTAATACATAGCTCTAGCTTTTCACTTACTACAAATAGTAAAAGTATAAAGACAGAAGAAAATAACGAGTTTGCGGAATTTACTTTATGAGCAATTCTACATTTTCTAGGCTTGCGCCGTTTATTCAAGAATATATTTACACTCACAATTGGACGGAATTACGCCCAGTACAAATAGAAGCTTGTCAGGCAATTTTTGATACCGATGCTCATGTACTACTTGCGGCGGGTACGGCTTCAGGAAAAACGGAAGCGGCGTTTTTACCAGTATTAACTTTAATGCAACAAAAGCCTACAAGTACGATTGGAGTATTGTATATTAGCCCGATTAAAGCTTTAATAAACGATCAGTTTGCGCGGTTAAATGACTTATTAAAAGAAGCAGATATTCCGGTTTGTCATTGGCATGGTGATGTTGCCCAAGGTCGAAAACAAATGTTATTAAAAGACCCTAGAGGCGTATTGCAAATTACGCCAGAGTCTTTAGAAAGCTTGCTAATGAATAAATATAGTCAACTAAATCGTTTATTTGGCGACTTAAGATTTATTATTATTGATGAAGTTCATGCTTTTATGGGTTCGGAACGTGGCTGTCAAATTATTTGTCAATTAGCACGATTATCTAAATTTATTGCTAATCCACCGCGTCGGATTGGTCTATCTGCAACTTTAGGCGATTATACTTCCGCCGCCGAGTGGTTGCAAGCTGGAACCACTCGCGAAGTTATTACTTCAGATATTCAAGGCGGACAAAGAAAGTTACATTTAGCTGTAGAGCATTTTTATACGCCAGATAAAGAGGAAGAATCTCTTACAAATCCTTACTACCAATACATTTTTGAGCGTACTAAGTCTCGCAACTGTTTGATATTTGCTAATAACCGCGCGGAGACGGAATCGGTGGTTTCTAACTTGCGCCAAATCGCAGCTAATGTCGGATTTCCAGACATTTATCACGTCCATCATGGCAGTATATCGGCTTCTTTGCGTCAAAAAGCGGAATCGGCAATGCGCGATCGCACTTCGTCCGCCGTAACCGCCGCAACTGTTACTCTAGAATTGGGCATAGATATAGGTCAATTAGAGCGCGTCATGCAACTGGACGCACCAGTATCCGTATCTAGCTTTTTACAGAGGTTAGGACGTTCGGGAAGACGCGGAGAGCCGTCTGAAATGGGGTTTGTGTGTACGGAAAAAGAACGGGATGCAGAGTCCGCTTTACCTTATCAAATTCCTTGGCAATTATTACAGGCGATCGCAATTATTCAACTCTACCTTGAAGAACGTTGGATTGAGCCTATTCGTCCGGTACAGTATCCCATGAGTTTGTTGTATCACCAAACTATGAGTATTTTAGCGGCAATGGGCGAACTAACTCCTGCGGCGTTAGCGGGACAAGTTTTAAAATTACCAAGTTTTACTGCTATTTCTACAGACGATTATCGCCTCTTGTTAAATCATTTATTAGAAATAGACCATCTGCAAAAAATAGAAAATGGGAATTTAATTATTGGTGTAAAAGGAGAAAAAATTGTAAACTCTTTTCAGTTTTATGCCGTGTTTGCTGATAATAAAGAGTACAAAGTTAGAGATGAATCGATGGAAATTGGTAGTATTATTATGCCACCTCCAGGAAATAGATTTACTTTAGCTGGTAGAACTTGGGAAATATTTGATATTGAACCAAAAGCAAATACTATTTGGGTAAAACCCGTTGAAGGAATCGCAAATATTGCTTGGCGTGGTGGTAGTAGCAATATTCATACCAAAGTTTTGCAGAAAATGCAGCAAGTTTTAGCAGAAGATAAGGAATACAGCTATTTACAATCTGGCGCAAAAAAAAGATTGAAAATCGCGCGTCAATTAGCAAAAGCTACAGGATTAAACCAATTTAATGTTTTACCCATAAAAAGCAATATATGTTGCATTTTCCCTTGGATGGGAACCGTAGCTTATCGCACTTTTGAAAGATTGCTCAATTTATATTGTCGAGATACTTTAGAAATTAAAAGTATTACTGGCGTAAGTCCGTACTTTATGCTGCTTAAGGTAAGTAAGGATAAAATAGACGATACTTTTAACCAAATTTATTCATTATGCACTCAACAAATAGCACCGCAACAGCTAGTTAGTAGTAAAGAAGTATTAAAGCTGCAAAAATACGATAGATTTATTCCTACTCCTTTGTTGCACAAAGCTTTTGCTTTAGATTATTTGGATACTAAAGAATTAGCAACAATTGTCAAAAACTGGCAAACAACAAACTAAATGTATTACTTAAACTATTAATAACTCAATAATTATACAAACTATTTTATTGACATCTAACTAAAATTAGGTTGTCTCTACTATCTAACAAATTTAAGAATTGCTAAGTATTTTTACTGATGTCATTTTCGTAGGTGAAAAATAAGATAGAGCGCAGGATAAAAGCATTGTAATTTTATTTACAACCCAACTTTAGTTATTTCTCAGAAAAACTACAAGAAACGCTTTATGAATGCGAACAATAAAATAGTCAATTAGATGAATGATTTTCCGAAAGCGATCGCTTACTGATTGTAGATAATTAGACCTCTTGCATAAGTGGATTTTTTTTCTTCAGTCGGCTTGAGCCGACTTTAGATATTAGCCTTGGGTTTCAACCCTAGGCGAGCTAAACGGGCTTTTGCAAGAAGTCTATTGTAAAGAGCGCTCGTGTTGCAAATCAAAGGCTAAAATTTCTATTTGTCATCTACAGGAAGAAAAAATCATGGCAGTTTCGCTAACTAAAGGTCAACGAGTATCCTTAGAAAAAGTTGCCCCAGGTTTAACAGAAATTTTTATTGGACTAGGGTGGGATATTAAAGCCACCGATACAGGTTACGACTTCGATTTAGACTCCTCAGTGTTCTTGCTAGGTAGCAACGAAAAATTAATTTCTGATAATCACTTTGTTTTTTACAACAACTTAACTAGCCCCGATGCTGACAAATCCGTTCACCACATGGGAGACAACCTTACTGGAGTAGGTGAAGGGGATGATGAAGTTATTAAAGTTAACCTCAAAAAAGTTCCTAACGATGTCCAAAAAATTGTTGTCGCTGTAACTATCCACGAAGCCCAACAACGCAGTCAAAATTTTGGTCAAATTAGAAATGCTTTTGTCCGAGTTGTCAACGCCCAGTCAAAGCAAGAAGTAATCCGCTATGACTTAGTAGAAGATTATTCGATTGAAACTGCGTTAATTATGGCAGAACTTTATCGTAAAGATGGCGAATGGCGGCTTAATGCGGTGGGTGCTGGCTATCAAGGTGGTTTGCAAGCCATACTCAATCGCTACAGCTAATTTGTACTAGATTATTAACGCTATCAACCAATAATTAGGATAACTTACATGGCAATCAACCTAGAAAAAGGTCAACGCATTTCCCTATCTAAAGAAGCACCAGGGTTAACAAGGCTCATGTGCGGATTAGGTTGGGATGTGGCAAAACGTTCGGGTGGCGGCTTATTTGGGGCTTTTAGCAATACTCAAGACTGTGACTTGGATGCTTCAGTCATTTGTTTAGATGCGGAGGGCAAAATTAGAGATAAAGCTAATATTGTTTACTTTGGCAACTTGTCTCACAAATCGTCAGCAATTACTCACTTGGGCGATAACCTCACAGGTGCAGGAGATGGCGACGACGAGCAGATTATTGTAGACTTGGCGCGAATGCCTCAAGAAATTAAAAAACTGGTGTTTACCGTCAATATCTACCAGTGTAAAACTCGCAATCAAGATTTTTCCTTGGTTAAAAATGCTTTTGTCCGCTTGGTTAACGCTGCAAATAACAAAGAATTAGCTAGATATAATTTATCTGGTACAGAATACAAAGGCATGACGGGAATGATTATGGCGGAGATTTATAGTCATAATAATGAGTGGAAAATGGCAGCTATTGGCAACGGAGTTAAAGCTAATGGATTAGAGGAACTTGTACAAACCTACGCTTAAATATTGGCTAAAAGGTAAAAAATATGTTTGCCTTTGGTTGACAAATTAGGCATTGTCTGTATAAATGCCTCTGTTAAGAAGCTACGAATTGTTGTAAAAAATTAGGTAACAATCATGTCAATTAATCTCGGCAAAGGCGAAAGAATCAACTTATCTAAAGAAGCCCCCAATTTAAAAAATGCTGGAATTGGCTTAGGATGGGATATTAACGCTACCGATACAGGCGCAGCTTTTGACTTAGATGCCTCTATATTTATGTTGGGAACTAGCGGTAAAATTCCTAATGATAAATACTTTGTGTTTTACAATAACAAAACTTCCCCTGATGGCTCTGTAAAGCATGAAGGAGACAGCCTAACTGGAGAAGGTGCGGGGGATGACGAAACTGTACAAATTGATTTAAGTAAAGTTGATGCTTCAATTCAAGAAATAGTTTTTGTTGTAACTATTCATGAAGGAGAACAAAGAAAACAAAACTTTGGGCAAGTTAGAAATTCGTACATCAGAATTTATGACAACACTACAGAAAAGCAAATTGCTAAGTATGAATTAGATGAAGATGCTTCCGCCGAAACAGCAATTGAATTTGGCAAGTTGTACAAAAAAGACGGAGACTGGCGGTTTCAAGCCGTTGGTGCTGGCTATAAGTCAGGTTTGCAAAGCTTTGTAGATAAGTATTCTGGTTGATAAAAATCCCCCCTTTAATGAAAGGGGGAAATATTTAATTGCATAAATCTCTTACAAAAATATTGATTTATTAAAAATTAATTTAGCCCACCCAGGGTTAAAACCCCAGGCTAATAGCTAAAGTCGGCTTAAGCCGACTAAATAGGTGTTTTTGAAAAAGTTTAATAGAAATAAGAACTATTTATAAAACTATAAATTTAATTATTAATGTTGTTTTGTGCATATAAATTAAATAGTTTTTGAGGTTTTAGTTTTGCTTATTTAGCTTTAAAAATTTAGATTTTAGACTCCAAATTACTTACATAAATGTCTCTATACGATCGCCTAAATTTTACTATAGCAATCCTGAATCAGTTATGAAAAAAGAGGATTTGAAGATATGCTTAAATATAGCTGTTGTTAAAGTACCGTCTGTTGTCAATAAAAGCTCTGGGCGATTTCATCGATAACAATCCCGATCCGAGAGAATTAAAACGGGCGTTGGCAGTTCAAATGATACTCCAGAAGTATTCTTACTTTGAGATAAGAGATGTGTTGCAGGTATCTGTCGGATTTATCAGCAAGTACAAACAACTGTTCAAGGAGCAAGGCATAACTGGTCTAACTCTTAAGTATCAAGGCTCTACGGGTTATCTGGACGCGAACGCACGCATAGAGGTAATTGAGTGGCTGCAAAAGAAGAATTACTGGAACTTAGCAGAGCTTAAACAGCACGTCTATGACAACTATAATGTGAGTTTTGCTTCAGAACAAAGCTATTACGACTTGTTTAAAGCCGCAGGCATTAGTTGGAAGAAGACACAGAAATGTAACCCTAAACTAGAGCCAGAATTAGTAGAAAAAAAAACAAGAAATTACAAATTGGTTGAATGCTCGTAGAGGTCAGATTGAGTCAGGTGAGTTAGTGGTGTTGTTTGTTGATGAATGTCATTTGTTATGGGGAGATGTTTGCGGATATGTGTGGGGTAAGACAAACCAGCGCATTCAAGTTCCAGTAGTTAATCAACGACAAAAACAAACCTACTACGGCGCACTCAACCTCTGCACCCAAAAGTTTATGATTAAAGCCTATGACCAGGGAAATTCACAGTCCACTATTGCTTTTCTCCAATATCTAAGAACACAATACCCCAAAAGTCGTATCGCCCTAATTTGGGATGGAGCCAGTTACCACCGCTCTTACGAAGTCAAAACTTATTTAGAATCGGTCAATCAACAGTTGCAGCCACTAAATTGGCAGATTACTTGCATTCGCTTTGCTCCAAACGCCCCCGCACAAAATCCAGTTGAAGATGTGTGGTTACAAGCAAAACAGTTTGTTCGAGAGTTTTACCATCTGTGTAAATCTTTTTTTGCAGTCAAGCGCTTGTTTAAGCTAGTAACTCACCAACAACTTTTTGATTTTCCCAAGGTTTTTATGTATGGTGCTTTTTCATGAACCATTTAGGATTGCTATAGACCTACTCGTAAGCCCCTTAAAAATGTCCCAATTTGGGAACGTATAGACTTAACTCGTCCGCCAAAACTCCGTTGTTGTAGCTGTCGCGTCCGTTTGCAGTCTCAATGGGAATTTTGCCCTGGCTGTGGATACAATCTTAAAGACAATAGCGATATTCGCCGTTGTATTTGGGTTGATGTATCGGGGATGGATGTAGCCGCCGAAAATAGAGAAGCCATGAATATGTTGCTTTTAGATGCTTTTTCTAAACTCTACGGGGCATTTAGAAGTGTAAAAGTATTTTTAACTTCTGAAACTCCAGATGTGCGAGAATGGGGAGAAAACTTTACTCAAGTTTGTGTATTTGCAGACGATCAACCTGTTGATTATTTAGGTGTAGCAACTTTTCAATTAAAGAAAGTGACAAACCAGGCGATTGTCCGCATTGACCAAGTGTTTTATGCTTCTCAATATGCAGGCTTAAGTCACAATCAATTATCTAACTTAATTGCTAATACGATCGCTCACGAAATCGGGCATACTTTAGGGCTTGACCACTCGGCTTTACCTACCGATGTGATGCACGACGGGTTAGATCATAATATTCATAGTTTACTACCGCCTTCGTTTCATAGTTCGCAAATAAATATGATGAATCGTGCTATCGGTCAACTAAAGGTAACTCCATAGCTTAATTGTGCGATCGCGACTACCACTAATTATTGTATTTGCCAGGGCATCTAACGCCATACAACTAATTGAGTCAGTATGTCCTGTTAAAATGCCAATTTCCTTTCCTGTACTTACATCCCACAGTTTGATAGTTTTATCCCAACTAGCACTTATCAAAGTTTCGCTATTGGCGGAAAAAGCTAGAGCCGAAATCGCCCAAGGATGTCCCGATAAAGTGCTTTTGTGTTGTCCTGAAGTAGTATGCCACAAGTGAATAGTGCGATCGTCGCCCGCCGTTGCTAACCATTTACCATCAGGACTAAACGCTACAGTTCTAACAGTGGCAGTATGTTTAGTTAATGTGTACATCAATTCATTGGTTGCCAAGTTCCACAGTTTTACGGTTGAATCGGCACTAGCACTAGCTAATAGAGCATCATAACAAGCAAGCGCTGTCACTGCTAAAGTATGTCCTTTCAGGGTAGCAATTACTTTTTTCGTGGAAAAATCCCACAGTTTAATTTGTTTATCTGCGCTACCGCTAATTAGCAATTGTCCATCCAAGCTAAAAATAATAACATTAATTCCTTGCTCGTGACTTGTTAAAGTTTGGATAGGTTCACGAGGAGTTTGAATGTCCCAAAGTTTAATTGTGCGATCGCGACTACCACTAGCTAAGATATTCTCAAACTGGGGATGAAAGGCTACAGTTTTAACTTGTTGAGTGTGACCTTGCAAAACATATTGCTCAGTTGAGGTTAACCGATTCCACAAACCAATTGTTTTATTGTCGCTAGCAGTGGCAAGAGTTTGACGGTTAGAGTTGAGAGCGATCGCATTGATATTAGCAAATAATCCACCTCGATCTAGAAGTGTAGCAAGGCATTTCCCTGTAACCAGTTTTTTAGGCATATCAGTTACAGTTATTTTTTTACCGCGCAGGTTTTGAATTTCTGCTAAAGCTTTTTGTGCAGAGATCCTACTTGTCAAAACTGGTGCAATGAGACAATCTAAAAATTGGGCTAAAGTTTTACTTTCGGTTTCCGTACTAAGTAGCCAATAATCTCGCCAAACCCAACGCTGACTCGCTGCATCGCCCAAGTTAAAGGGGTGAATACCTGTAAGTAAATGAATGCACGTTACCCCCAAACTATAAAGATCGCACTCAAAAACTGGTTTGCCTAATAATTGCTCTGGTGCAGCATAAACAGGACTACCTAAACCTGGTTCAAGCGTCTCTATACGAGTTTGAAGTTTGGCAATCCCCCCATTTACCAATACCAAATCGTCCAAAATCCCGTTAACAGTTTCACTCACCCGACAGATAATATTTTCTGGCTTAATATCGCCGTGAATAACTCCAGAAGCATGAATTTGACTAAGAGTTAGCAACGTACTTTCTAAAACTTGCCAAACTTCTTGAGTAGTGAAAGTACCCTTAGTCGCCAGAATAACAGCTAAATTATCCCCAGGAATATACTCTTGAATCAAATACAAAATATTATCTTGCTCAAATTGCTCTAAACCCTGGGGAATTTGAGTACAGGATTTTACACTTTGAAAAGCTTGCTGGGAAAGTTCGTAAATAGAACGTTGCGGATAAAAGCACGTTTGATTGCGCCAAAATTGCTTGATAATACACAGCGTCAAGGATGTTTGCGCTCGATCGACAGCCAAGATTGTGCGATTACTTCCTCCACCTCCTAATACTTTAATCGCTTCATACCGATTAGCTAACTGCAAGCAGGAACCACAATTACGACAAAATAAAGTTTCATCTAAGTTTTGTGGCTGCTTGCAGTGGGGATTGAAACAGAAACTAAGGCGTTTGGGAGTCATCCACTATTTGCCCTTTAGCGATCGCACCGATGCTAATTTTGCCATTTTCTGTAACGCTTGGCGTTTGATTCCAAACCATCATTCCCATCATCGCATCTAGCAAACCACCACCGTTAGTCCCACTAACTGCAACATCGGGAACAACTCGCACTTGGCGATCGCCAATTACCTGCATTAACTGCAATGCTGTATAGGCTTGAGAACCTAAAGCATTTACCCCTGCTTTATAAGCATCGGCTTTTGCGTCTCCCGTCAACCGAATTGACTCCGCTTCGCCATTAGCTTGTCCTACCGCCGCCGCCGCGTGAAGTTTAGCAATTTTTACTCCTTCTTCTGCCGTTACTACCTCCTTTTGAATATCTGCTAATGCCGTTTCGCGCACTAATTCTTGACGTTGAGTTTGAGCAATGCGCTGAGTTACATAGGTTTTTTCTTGTTCTTCAGCAATTTTGCGATCGGTTAAAGTCTGCATTAATTCCGGCGGTGGCGAAATCAAACCAATTAGCGTATCCACCGCTTGCACGTCATAGGTGCGTAAGGCTTGCAAAACGTGGTCGGCAGCTTCTGTTTGCCTTTCGCTCCGGGCAATTAAAAAGTCAAGAATGGTATATTCCTGAGCCGAGTTACGGAAATAGTTAGCCACAATTGGACGCAATACCTGATCGACTAGATTTTGCATAGAACCCAAGCGCGATATTACTTTAGGCGCATCTGTTGCCCCTACATGAATGATTTGGAACACTTCAAGATCGAAAGTAAAACCATCTACCGCTAATAACTTCAAGGCATTCAAAGAGGCATCATAACCATGTTCGCCTTTAAAGCGAGAGGTGAAATTTAGCACGATGTTGGTAGTTGGTACTAGCTCCACTTTCATAATTTCGGTATTGAGGGGATGCTTGCCTGTATGCAGAGGCTCAATCCATACACCCTTATCGCCCTTATTAACTAAATTGCCGTGAGTAAAAGATTCGCCGCTTACATCGTCGTGAGACTTCCCTACATAGGAAATTACCACCCCCACATACCCAATGGGAATCTCGGTCATGGGTACAGATTCCATGCGGATAAACCAGGGGTTGAGGTTCCACGAACCAGATAAAATTACTTGCTCCTGCAAGCCTCTACGTCCGCCGCGATCCATGAAGGTTTGAGCATTTTGAAAATTATCATGTCCCGAAATTACCGCTCCCGCAATTTCGCCTTCTTCGATGGGAACGCCGTCTAGAGTTGTCACAATCCCCACGCGATCGCGTTTCACCGTACAAACCTTAAGCTGGGCGGGTGTCATGTCATGAGATGCCGCATTCTTCGATGTAATCACTTCAAACAAAGCTGTATTAATGCGATAGGTTCCGGTAGTTAACACCGTTAGTTGTCGCCCTTTTTCGCCGCCATTTGTGAAGAACTTGCGCGCGTTCTGAAAATTATCGCTCTTTACCACCTTGCCTAAAATTCGTTGGGGTGGAATCGCTGCGCCATCGTTGGCGACAATTAAGCCAATTTCATCTTGGGGGATAACTACTACCGGGGCTTTCTGTATGCTGTACTGCCAGGGAAAGTAACCAAAATGCCAGCCAGGGGGCAAGGTATCGGCTTGCAACCCGGCTTCGCCATTGAGCGCAATTAGTCTACCTGCTAGGAGACTTTTGGAGGAAAACTTTTTAGTAACAATCCCAACTTCCCGTTCGCCGATCGCAATTAATCCCCCAATCCAACCCATGTGTGGCGCAAGCAATAATATAAATACGGTTACTGAAATGAGCGGAATCCAAAAGGGTAAATTAAAAACCTGCATTTGGAGCTTTGGTGCAGCTTGTTGGGTTTGAATATTGTTGATGGCTGTGGGTTCTGACTTGGCAACAGTAGGGGTTGTGCCGATC
>Ga0115851_101596_pt1 | contig 12036 bp, 8 predicted proteins | sample InSIn2gowninarea_FD_83865 | JGI IMG/M metagenome (GOLD analysis project Ga0115851, IMG submission 83865)
GTTTTCACCTCCAAAAGTCATTTACTCCGTTCTGTGTCATAGATGTGGGATTCATTAAGGCCCTCCTATGATGGGTCACTTCTTGTCGACATCAGCTCATTATCCAAGAAGTCGACCTAGGAACAACCCTTTCAGTACTTTGAAGCTTGCATGCCTCAATGGCAAGTTTCTCACTTTCGGCGACAGGTTTACATCAATGGCCTTCGACCGAGAGATTTTGCATGGTGTTTGATGGCAAGTCCCATTTTCACACCACGTGAATTGTACTGTTGTACCTTGGGGGTCATCACCATTATCGGTGATTCCTCTCGTGCCTATTAACAACTTACATCATTGGCTGGTAATCAGGTGATGTCTTTCCATGTTCGACTCCAGAACATTTTTCACATGGATCAACTTGTACTTTGAGTGAAGATTGGACGAGTTTGAAGACCCCGGATCTAGTTTCATCCATCAGGGCTGCGATATATTTAGGAAAAATAAAGACATCAAATGTACATAATTGCTGCACAGATGATCATCCAAATCAAAGGATGATGGCTCTATCAGAATCATCAGTCTGCCACACAGATGGTTGTCTATCCCATGTACATGAAAATTAATTTATAAACCTGAGCATGGGAATGCCCATCTCATCTAGATCATGAAAATATTATGAAGATAATGTATTGTATTGTATCTTATTATAGGTAGCCTTTCGGTTCGAAAGACCTTGGATCCTCATGATAAAGCATTTCACACGACATCAAAAGATTAACGACCTCATGCTTTAGGGGGAAACTGTTATAGACATTTTTGGGCACTGCAACCCCAATCATATATGTCCATAAACCAAGGGCTCCTGAGTCCCTCAAAGTGTTGTTTCATGCCCTAAAGGAACAAGGTCAGCTAATTACATCATCTCCCAAAAGTTTTCCACAGAAAATGCTCAGAACTGGTCAAAACTAGAACATACAGGTTGCTCAGTGCTAAGGGTGTGATGCATCCCACCTGCCCAGTGTAAAAGGTGCGATGCATACTGGAAAGCCTTTCTATAGGGTGCGATGGGTGAGAATGGACAAATGGAAAAGACAATTTGCAAGGTGGATGATCATGGAATCTTCTAGAAACTTCTCCTGTGACACTTGCCTCTCTGAATTCACCTAGGGATGAGTAAGAGATCATCAATCTTCAAGTGGAATCAAGAACTATCAGAGAGAAGACACTAATCAAAATCACAGAAGTTGACTCACCTCCCTGCAATCATCTATATATGGATCCCTTATCCCAGAGATCCAGAGGCTAGAATTTTGTATCTTGTAAGGAAGTGTTGTTCGTTTCTTGGTGGAATATCGTAGTGTTGGGTGATCTAAGCTTTTCATGAGGTGAAGACGGGCTTTCATGCTAGGAGGATGATGCTGGGTCAGATCAATGGGTTGTAATCCTCTCTTCTAATCTTTATATCAATAAATCTATTCAAGTTTTCCTCCACATTCTTGTATGTCTGATAGTATATGCACTTGTGTGGTCAATATATATTTGGTCCTATATTGTTTATGATTATAGATCTCTGCACTTTGAAGGTATTATGCTGCTTTGACTTTACAGGTACTCTTTGAAGTGGAGTGGTCAAGGGAGAAGCGACAAAGACCTGTTGGTGAGGAGAAGGAACAAGCAAAGAACCAAGCGCAAGATCGAGGTTGGTAGTCTTTGATCCTCTCTTATCTACTTCTCATAAAGGAAAACGAAAGTAACTTTAATCTGTTTGTTTCTAAGATAGCTACCCATCTTAGTGAGACTAGTAGCTCTGCATAGACACTAGATTTCCTAATAACACTTTTACTTCTTGGTATTTTCTATAAAAACATATCCTCCATGTTGAAGGGGAAGGGGGCCCTTTTGGTTGTTTTGGTTACAAAACTATCATGATTTGAGATAGACATCATGAGTAAATATGATCTAAGAATCAAGTTGTAGGAGATAAAAGCAATTTAAATGAAAACACAAAGTTCTAGTGGGAGATAAAGATTGGAAAAAAAATATAATGATGACGAAAGGAAGAAGAGATGAACACTGAGGATGGTGGTATTTTACCAAGGGGAGCATGTAATATGATTTGAGCCAACTTCAACTAAGCTAGAATGTTTAGGATGGATTTAGTTACAGTTGAAATGGACCAAGTTGTCTGAGCAGAACACCAAAAAGAAACTCGAGGGAACAGAAAATCATAACTTGTTATCTGAGATCAAGAAGATTATAGGGTAGCTTGTAGTGGTGATTTTCCTATAAAAGAAGGTTGTAGAATTCCCTCTGTAACACCCTCCTCCCACATTTACCCAAGTTAACTGGTCTGTTGGGGTAAACATGTTACAAGAGGCTACTATGATCTAATTCAACTCCCCATGTACAGTTAAGGAAGTGGAACCGACGAAACAAAACCAATATGACTTTCTACACATGTCATAGAACCTCTAGGAGCCAACCAACTTTTCCAGGTGATCAACCCCTGAGACAAATTGACACTTCACTACCCTAGAGCCTCAGTTGCTCCAATGACATGAGAATGCATGTGAATGGGGCCCTCCAGTCACTCTCATAGTAAGGGCATGCAAGCAACTGGGGTACTTTTCAGCTAGTTCATAGCCAACAACCCTGGACTCTTTGCCACTTTTTCAAGGCAAACTCTTAGGCCACTGCCTAGAAATTCATGAAACTTCTAGAAATGTAAAGTAACATCAAAACAATGATACAAATGACAATAATTGAAAAAATACGTGACTAGGCCCATATTAGCCATGACAAACATTTCGTCAAACACATCACAAGTATGCATTCTACAGGTCATAACAATAGATCTGAGCATAGGGGTCTCATACTTATCTAAGAATCTCTAAGAAGCATTGATGCCTTATCACATTAGCTTCATTATCATTTGTTAGGTCATATATTCATTGTTCATTCATTTATAATTAAATCATGATGACAGCCATACATCATCATTGTCATAAAACATACTCATAACTAGCATATAAACAACATAAATAATAAGGATACAATAGCTAGATAATCCACATATAAACCAATACATTTACACATGAAATAATAAGGAGAATGAACTATTATTAATGAATGCAAAAACCAATAGGGTTTGGGACTTCCATGAACCAGCCGACCATATATTGGTTGAACCAAATCTTTCTTTCAACCAATCAACCCCATGCGATATTCCAAGGATGAATGTGGGACTCATAACAAAAAAAACCAAATAAGCATGGATGCAACTAGATTTCTTGACCTACATTATGAGGAATTGTATTGTCCCTTAGCCTTTATGCATTACGCAATCCACAGTTTGATTCAGGGATCACTAGGCCATAACCGAGACACCACCCTTTAGGTTTTACCATATATCTTTCCATTCACTGTCCAAGGATTCCTAGGCCTGATTAAGGGCACCCACCTCTAGGATTTACCGTGTATCTTGGCATTCATCGGTCAAAGATCCCTAGGCCCACTGAGGCAACACAAAATTTGGTTTTACCGCAATCCACAGTTTGGTTCAGGGGTTACTAAGCGAAGGCTTTACTGCAATCCACAGTTTGGTTCAGGGATCACTAGGCCATGTGTTCTTCCTTTCAGAGATCCACCTCACTTGTTTCGAATCCATCCAGAAATCCATCTCAACCAAAATATGAGAACCCCATCACACCATGGCTATTCGGAAATGGAAAGGCTAGGCTAAAAAACATTTCCATGCATGGAAAAACCCATGCCAATGACAACAAGAGAACCAAGAACACACATGCATAACCATGCATTCCATAAATAGAAAGGAAACCACACATGAAAATCGATACCTACAAATGATCTCATTGTAGCTACTAGATCCTGCTCTTCCTTCTTGATCCTTTCTTTCCTTTCTCTTCTTTGTTTTTCTTGATCCAATGATAAAATGCTCCAAGAAAACTCCAAGTTTCCAAGAGTTTGAGAGAGAGAGAGAATAAAGAGAGAGATCCAAAATTAAACTAACAAAAGGTACCCATTGATCCCTAGAAGCCTTTTTATTAATGAGGCCTCTATTTTCTTCATTTTCCATTATTTTCCTTCATTTTCCTCCTCACATGCAACCTATGACCTTTCACCTTCCTTTTCTCCTAATTTCCATTATTTTGATAAATAAAATTCCAACTAATGCCTCGTGCCTCTCCAAATCCTTTTCCATTGCATTTTCCAATTTCTTTAGCCATAATAAACTAAATGAACACCCACACTAGGATGTTTTTGCCCAACATTCAGCTTGGAATAAGTGTCCCATATCCATGGTTATTATTTTCCTTTATTAACTATTATTATATGGAATTTTCACTAGGGTTGTTATAGAACCCTCCCCTTTGGGGGAACACTGTCCTCAGTGTTCAATGAAACCTACAACCAACAAGACTACTATGAGAAAAACATACTGCTCATGGAGCTTTATAACTTAGCTCAATGTAGTATTTAGAATTATCAACTTTCTGAAAAGAAAACCAACATGACAACCATAATGACATGACGCCCATACCACTTATTAGAGCTTTATAACATATCTCATGGTGGTATTACATCCATATACATATGTACATAAACCAAAACATCACACCAAAACATATGCCAAAAACATTCACTCAACTAGTGAATAACGAAGGATACATAGCCAACATATAATCTGACATCTCCCATGTAGCTTCGTTGGGCCCAAAGTGTTTCCACTTCACTTTAGCCTACTCGATTGCTTAGTTCTCGAGCATGAGCGTCTTTCTCTACAATATACATTGTGGTTCCAAATGGAATTCTCCATCTTTCTCCACCTGCAATACAGACCAGTCAATCACATGATCAAAATATTTAACATACTTCTTAAGAATTGGCACATGGAAAACATCATGGACTTTCACTGTTGGAGGCAGTGCAAGTCGATAGGTTACTGATCTAATCCTTTCAAGAATCCTAAAAGGTCTACAAAAATGAGGTTCCATCTTGGCATATGATCCAATCTGCAAGGATCTCTTCTTTGGCTTAATGCACAAGTACACCTATTCCCCAACCTGAAACTTCTTGAATAACCTATTCCAATCAGCATAGATTTTTTGTATATCTTGTGTTGTCTTTAGATTCTTCTTGATTACCTATATTTCTTGTTCCATCTCTTCCAACATATTTGGTCCAATAAACACCCTGTTAACTGGATCACTACAACTGATGGGAGTATTACAACTCTACCCATACAATGCCTCAAATGGACTCATCCTTAGATATTTTTGATACCCATTGTTGTAAGCAAACATAACTAGTGGAATATATTCTTCCCATTTCTACTACTGATGCATCACATACATCCTCAACATGTCCTCCAATATTTTGTTGACCCTCTCTGACTATTCATCTATCTTTGAATGATAAGTTGTATTGAAGGCCAACTCTATCCCTAAACCTACAAACAGCTATTTCCAAAACATGGAAATGAACTTAGCATCCATGTCTGACACAATCTGCTTTGGAACACCATGTAGTCTCACTACATCTTTAATGAAGGCATGTGCTACATAACTGGTTGAATAAGTAGACTTCAATGAAATGAAGTGTGCTACCTTTCTCAACTTTTCTAATACAACCATGATGGAATCATGTTGTCTAGAAGTCCTTGGAAAACTTGTGATGAAATCCATGGAAAGGACCTCCTGTTTCCATTATGGAATTGCAATCGGAAGTAGTAATCCACCTGGGTTCTTACACTTTGCCTTTACTTGTTGACAGTCCAAGCATCTAGCCACAAACTCTGCCACATCCTTCTTCACATTCTGCCAATAATAAAACTTCCTCACCATTGTTAATGTCTTTTGATACCCTAGGTGACTTGAATATGATTTCGTATGAAAATCTCTCAAGATAGTCTTCTTGATCTATCTGGAACATATATCCTATTCCTAAATTTGATTGATGAGTGCCAATATTGCAGCAAGGATGCTACAACTCCTAGGCTACCAGCTTTACTTATCAATTCGGGGTTCACACAAACTTGGAGGTGACAGTGCTATATGCACAAGTAAAAGTGAAGGTCTTGCATGTTGTCATTGTTCATCCAGCAAGAGACCCCAGGGGTTCCAAGCTAGACATCTATAAAGTCAGAAGAAGCTTGATTCTTTGATGGAAGAAGAGAAAATCTACTCTAAGAGAACTACTCTACTAAAGTAATGAAGAAAACAACATGTAATGCTAAATCACACCATATCTTAATTAACCATTTAAATAGCTATGCTAAGCAGAATTGCTAAATCAACACTAAACAAATTCTACTATCTAAGCTACAAAAGTAAAGAGCATCAAACCATGCTAGTGTGTAAGCAAAAAACTAAACTAAATCTGTTTTCACTTTTTTGTTTTTTAGGCAAAATCAAGTATGTAAATTAATTGTTCTTATGGATGTGACAAGTGAATGAAAGGTGATGGAGGATGGATAGAAGGTTTATGGAGTAGTTGGATGGTGTGGAAGGGTCCTAAGAGGCTTTGTGTGACTTCCTCGAGGTTTCCCATCAATTCGGCCTCAAAACAGGTCGTTTTAGGAAAACCTATAGGATGTAATAGAAACCTACAAGATGATCCTATAGGAATTACATGAAACCTATAGGATACAATCGAGAGCTAATTGTGAGGTGTTGGAGGTGTTGGGAAGCTTGGGAAAGGTGTGTGATGAGCGTAATGGGGTGTTAGAAGGTCTAGGAGCACTCAGGAGACAATATCCAAGATAAGAGATGGTTAAATTCACTCAATGTAACTAGGGGAATTTCAATGAAAAATGATAAAAAAAACTAGTGAGGGTGATGGTTGAACAAGAGATGGCTAAGGTGGATGAAGTGGAAGGTGGCTGTTGGTGATGAAGTCTGGGTCTCCTCTTGAAGTACCTTCTTTGCTTAAAACATGTGTGTCTTCCAAGAACTATGAAACAAGATACATTTTCATAAACTAGAAAAGCATGAATCAATTGCCTATATTATGCATGAAGAAAGTCGCTGAAGGGAATGAAAGCATGAGTGAGATATTTTTGTAGAAATGGAGATGGACAAAGATGGCAATGAAATCTGCCTTACAACATGCACCAAATACTGAATCAAAGACAACAAACTCCAAAGCTCATGCAAGAACTAGAAATCTGTGTGTTTGGGGCTGTTGAAGGGTCCCTTCCTCAAGTCATGGTCTCAGAGGGAGGAGGCGAGGCCGAGACACCTGTTGAAAACATTATGGTGATCCTTTTTCTCCTTGCTTACCTGCTACTTGAAAGAGGGCATAAATGGAAGCAAACTATCACACAACCAATCTAATATACACTATTGTAATGGAAATGCATCTACTAAGCAAATGAATAATTAAACTATGAATCTATACTAGCATACATGTACAATAAAGAGGAGCCTTGGCTGCTAGGGTTGGGCCTTAACCTAAGAGCTTCAACCCTCTGAGTTAACTCAATGCTGGCTCAAAACAAAACTCATTCTTATTACCAAAACAATGGATTACATAAAAAACTATCACAAGTCTTGCAGCTCGGAAATATAGTAGAGTTCTATAATAAAAAATATGAATCCTACTGAGCTCCTAGGCCTCTCTACTTATACATCTGAAGCCTCCAACAACTTCCTTAAAATTAGGGAGGTTGAACTCCCAAACTCGACATAAACTGGTGCTTTTTCTTTCACTTGCTCGGTTGCCTTATAGTCCTCATGATTTGGTTGTTTGCACTCTGAGCTGATGGAGGAATATTTGAATGGATGGGTAGTAAATGAGGAGGATTTACCTCCTATAATCCCTCTCCCTTGTCCCATTCAAGTTTTGACCATGGTATTTGCCAAAATTCCTTGCTTTTATCCTTTAATTCTTCATTAAATGCACATTAGACCACAAAGCAAAATATCCAACTCTAACTCATCTCATAAACAAAATATAATCAAAAGTATGAAATAAGTTATGAGAATAGTTGGTTTGACTAAGCTAGGAGGTGAATTAAGGCCCATATAATTACCCAATGATGAGGCTCATCATCACCACCTACTGAAAGTGTTGCTCATCCTTTAAGCAACTTAGTCAATATCCATATCCTTCATGGCTCTAGTAGCCTCTCTGACATCCCATGCCTCTGTTGTGGTCTCTTCTTCTTGTTCATAGAACCCTGCTTTCTTTTCTACTTCTTCCCATTACCTCTTTTCTTATGCTTCTTTTCTCCCTTCTAGCATCCTTAAGAGTAGTGGTGGACTGAGTTTTAGGCCTATCCAATTGACCTTCAACCTTTGCATAGATTGCTTATACATAGGTGTCTTGTTGAGTGCCTCTCTTAACCTTTAAGGGGAGTGATATTCTCTTGTCTTCAAGATGTGTGGCAGTGTGTTCCATCTTCTTAGGCAAGCATGTATACTATCATTTCCTAGTAGCCTAAACATGTCCTCAAAGTGTGAAATTGTTTGCTATTGGGTAGCAAGATGTCTAGGTTCCAACTGAGGATCATTTGTGATCAAATTATGGGCACTGATGAGGGCCATGGGATTTGATTGTTCAACTTTGATCAAAAGAGGTTCAGTTTGCTCTCTGGCCAATATTATTTTCATCGCTGCAACTCTTAACTACTCATGGTTCATCCATGAAGCCAAAGCCATTAATTGTAGGCCCCCTATCTTGGCATTAGGGTCCCAAACATTCATTTCTATGAGAGGGCCATGTTGTGCAAATAGAACTCAGTGATTTTAGCCCTATCCTTTAGTGTACTTTGATCACAAAGATCAATAAACTACCTGTAGTCCTGAAATGGCATGGTTCCCCTCTGTGCTTGTGCCTTAATCTGAAACTGCATCCATTGTTGTTTGAGGAAAACAGCATAGGATTTAGATGGCACCCTACACTGGATTGCCTCTAAGGAGAGGCTAGCCATACATGCTAGTTGGTTCTCTCTTTCCTGTAGTTGTCCCCTCAACCATGCATTTTCTCTCTAAAGTTGAGTTCTCATTATAGCTTCTCTGTCCCTTAAGCCACTTAGCTCTTTGCCCATTTCTTTGAGTTTCTCTTCCATGTGCCTAATTTCTTCTGCCCCCTTTGATTTGGAAATCTGCATCCACTGGTGAGTTCTAACCCTCTCCTTCTCAAGCTCGAAGAACAGTGGGCTGGAAAATTTTTGAGGTATTACCCTACCTCCTTCAATAAACCGGTAATAGGAGTCCAGGTTAGGTTGGGGGATGGGTTCCTTTGTCTCTAGATCTTCCTCTTTAGCTTCTTGCTACTCCTCTACTTTACTTTCCAATCTTTGTGCCTCCTGTAGTTTCAGCAGAGTATCCTATATGATTGTTTTTACTTCCTATAGGTTTTGTTGCGGATCCTGTAGGATTGCCTTACCCTTTGAGGAAGTTGATCTAGTAGTAGGCCTCCTTACATAGGTGATAGGTGACTTAGGGGAAGGCATTTTGGCATTTTGTGTAGGGGAATCTTCAATCTCAATAGCAATTTTTGTTGATGTTTGTGGCTTCCCCTGTTTTATTCTTGTACTCTTTCTTGTTCTGAAATATAGTGGGGTTTGCCTCCTTCTTTTCCCTTTTTACTTGACTGGGGTGCTGAGAGCAGTGAGGGCAGTTGTTGCCTCTCTCTCAGTGGCCTCTGGAGACACCCTAGGTGACTCCTCCTTGTGTTCTTTCCCTTCTATTTTGTTGCCTTCTTCTTCTATGTTTTTCATGTCTTCTTCCTCTTGTGGATCTTCATCACCTCTATCAGTTTCCTCCTTAATTTCCTCCTCTATTTCTTCATCATCCTCCTCCTCTTCTTGCTCTGTATCCTCCTCTTCCTATTTTTCTTCCTCTTCACTGACAGTAGGACTGACATCATAAGTTAGGGTTTTAATGTCATCCTCTGTTGGCAAGTCTTTGAAGACTGACCATGTTATATGGATTTTAAGGTTTTGGAGGGCATCTTCAATGAGGATCCTAATCAACCCATGGTGAGCCAATTGTTGGGAATTCCCTTCCTTCACTTTGTTGCTGGAGTCTATGAGTGATTGCAACAAGAAATAGGGTATGCTGAGTCTTTTGTGTGGTGGTGTTTCTATCCCAAATCTTAATTCCTCAAGGATCCTAAAATGATAGCCATAAAAAACACTATATCTACCCTCACATGAGATGTATTTGATTAGTTGGTAACCTACCTTACTCCATGGGTATGGCAGACCATCCCTCCTCCATTTTTTTCCTCAGTGGGTTCTTCAGCTTCTAAAAAGAATTTCCTTTTTGCCGCTGGATGTCTCCTTTGTCTTCTTTTCTCCATGGAATTCCTAGGGGAAGTGTGGTGACCCTGTTGATGAGATCTAGGGTGAGATCTATAGTAAGGCCCCTCACTACAACAATGGCATGGATTCTGCTGTGTGGAGTGAGGGAGTGGGAAAATTCTTGAGTCACCTCATCATCACACCCTGTGAATTTTCTGAAAAACCCCATCCAGTTATGTCTTGTAAAGATTTCAAGCACCTGGGGGTGTTGTTGTATTCTCACAATGTTTTTGGGTTCTCTCCTATTGAACCCTCCTATCATCTTCCAAGTGAAGCTTGAGGAGAAAATGAGAGGGTTGACACAATTTTTCAAATGCAGGAGAAAAATAGAGTTGACTGTGTATGTAATTTACTTCTCTTAGTTGGTAAATTCACTAGATTTTAGAGTATCCCTGGTGTATTTTCTTGCAAAAGGGGATGAAATTTTAGAGCCTACCTCTTTAGAATGGTTATAGTGATAAATTCCCATGATATCCCCTCTTGAATTATTCTCTGCCTATCCTGCAGACTGTCTCTGTGTATCTTGTAGACTGTATCCTACAGGAATTCCAGTGCATGCTCTTGTAGGAATTCCTATGCAGAATGATGGATCTTTGCTTCTGGTGGGTGGCTTGGGTTATGAGAGAAACTTGAGTGAGGGAGTTTCAAGGAAGTGAAATGCATGAATGCATGAGAATGATGTTTTATTTCCCTTTATGGTGTTTCAGCGCCAAAATTTGATGAGTGCTAGTATTGCAGCAAGGATGCTGCAACTCCTGGGCTACCAGCTTTACTTATCAACCCGGGGTTCGTACAAACTTGGAGGTGGCAGTGCTATATGCACAAATAAAAGTGAAGGTCCTGCTTATTGTCATTGTTCGTCCATCGAGATACACTAGGGGTTCCAAGCCAGACTTCTATAGAGTCAGAATAAGCTTGATTCTTTGATGGAAGAAGAGAAAATATACTCTAAGAGAGCTACTCTACTGCAGTAATGAAGAAAATAACATGTAATGCTAAATCACACCATATCTTAAATAACCATTTAAATAGCTATGCTAAGAAGAATTTCTAAATCAACACTAAACAAATGCTACTATATAAGCTACAGAAGTAAAGAGCATCAAACCATACTAGTGTGTAAGCAAAAAACTAAACTAAATCTATTTTCACTTTTTTGCTTTTTAGGCAAAATCAGGTACGCAAATTAATTGTTCTTGTGGATGTGACAGGTGAATGAAAGGTGATGGAGGATGGCTAGAAGGTTTATAGAGTGGTTGGATGGTGTGGAATGGTCCTATGAGTCTTTGTGTGACTTCCTAGAGGTTTCCCATCAGTTCGGCCTCAAAATAGGTCGTTTCAGGAAAACCTACACGATATGCTAGAAACCTACAAGATGATCGTGTAGGAATTATAGGAAACCTACAGGATATGATTGAGAGCTAATTATGAGGTTTTGGAGTTGTTGAGAAACTTGGGAAAGGTGTATGATCAGTGGAATGGGGTGTTAGGAGGTCTAGGAGCACTCAGGAGTTAATATCCAAGATAAGAGATCGTTAGATTCACTCAATGTAACTAGGGGAAATTTAATGAAAAATGATAAAAAGCTAGTGAGGGTGATGATGGAACAAGAGAGAGTACAAGAATAAAACAGGGGAAGCCACAAACATCAACAAAAATTGCTATTGAGATTGAAGATTCCCCTACACAAAATGCCAAAATGCCTTCCCCTAAGTCACCTATCACCT
>Ga0115851_101598_pt1 | contig 12023 bp, 15 predicted proteins | sample InSIn2gowninarea_FD_83865 | JGI IMG/M metagenome (GOLD analysis project Ga0115851, IMG submission 83865)
ACTAGTCTTAGCTACACCGGACTTCACAAAAACCTTTATTGTGGAATGTGATTCCTCAGGAAATGGAATTGGTGTTGTTTTAATGCAAGAAGAAAGACCCATTGCTTTCAAAAGTCGTCCAATCAAAGGAAAGTATTTACACAAAGCTATCAATGAGAAGGAAATCTTGGCAATACTACATGCACATAAGAAATGGCAACCCTACCTAATGGGAAGACACTTCAAGGTAAAAACAGATCATGATAGTCTTAAATACTTTTTAGAACAAATATTATCTTTAGAAGAGCAGAAAAAATGGGTCACAAAGATGTTGGGTTATGACTTTGAAATCATCTACAAAAAATGGAAGCAAAATGTTGTTGCATATTCACTCTCAAGAAAGGATGAGGCTATGGAAGCATTTATTTGCGCCATTTCTATTATCCAACTAGATTGGATAAACAAAGCAAGGGATGAATGGGAGAATGATGAGGAAGTATGGGCACTCATTCAAAAGATACAACAAGATCCCAGTAAATCTGATACATTTAGCTGAAAAATGATTTGTTATGGTACAAGTTTTGGTTATACATATGTAAGAATTCCCAACTCAAACAAAAGATTCTTAGGGAACTGCACACCTCTCCCTTAGGAGGGCACTCGGGATTTCTAAGAAGGATTAAGATGGATATTTTTTGGGATGGCCTTAAATCATATATTCAAAAGTTTGTGGCGGAATTTTTGGTTTGCCAACAAAATAAAGTTAGAAACAATTAAGACCCCAAGACTATTACAACCTTTACCCATTCCAAGCCAACATTGGGAGGAGGCTTCAATGGATTTTATCACAGGTTTACCTAAGCCCGAAGGAAATAGTTTTATCATGGTGGTAGTTGACAGACTTACCAAGTATGCACACTTTTGTGCATTATCTCATCCATTTAAAGCGAGTACAGTTTCTACTGCATTTATGGAAACAATTCAAAAGCTACATGGAAACCCAAAGATTATTGTAAGCGAAAGAGATCGCACTTTCACTGGAAATTTTTGGACATAATTATTTTCTTGTCTTGGTACTTAGTTAGCTCATAGCTCATCTTATCATCCTCAATCTGATGGAAAAACTAAGATAGTAAACAAATGTTTGGAATGATATCTTCGTTGCTTTGTATTTGATAAACAGACACAATGGGTCAAATGGTTGCCTCTAGCTGAATGGTGGTATAACACTTCTTTCCATATTGCAACAAAAATGACCCCATTTATGGCACTTTATGGATATCATCCACCATCCATCACATCATATTTAATAGAAAATTCTAAGGTTCAAGCAGTGGAAGATCACATTGAGCATTAGCAACAAGTTCTCCAACTCTTAAAGGATAACCTCACCTTAGCGCAGAATAGAATGAAATAGTAGGCAGATCAACATCGCAGTGAAAGAAGTTTTGATGTAGGTGATTTGGTATTCCTACGGCTATAACCAAAAAACAAATGTCCCTCAAGCAAGCTAAGAAGGATAATAAATTATCACCAAAATATTATGGTCTGTACAAGGTGTTGCAAAAGATAGGTACCATGGCATACAAATTGGAGCTTCCTACAGCTTCCCAAGTGCACCCAGTTTTCCATGTTTCATGCTTAAAGAAGGTTATAGGTGACAAGCTTCTAGTTCAAACAATATTGCCAGAACTTGATGAGGAAGGAAAAATCATATTAGAACCTAAAGCAGTCAAAGAAACAAGAACTCAACAGCTATGAAATCGATCAATTTTAGAGTATCTCATCAAGTGGAAGAACTTACCTATTGAAGATTCCACATGGGAGGATGAGAATTTTATACAGAAGAATCCAGAACTATTCAAGCGTTGAGGACAACACTTTTTTGAAGGAGAGGAGCATGTTAGGTCCCTATAATACTAGTGATTCCCCCATTACTATTGTCATTGTATCCCTTATTGTTATTGTTGTGCCCCTATTGTCCCCATATTGTTATTGTTGTGCCCCTATTGTCCCCATATTGTTATTACTGTGCCCCATAGAATCCCACTATTGTTATTTTTGTGCCTCTATATTATTATTTTTAGGTCGACTTTGGTTATATTGTGACCCCTTAGCCTCCTATATATATAAAGGAGGTTTTGTCATTTGAATCATCTAAGAATTGTTCATTTGTGTAATGTAAAGGAGGTTGCCCCCTCGAAGAGGCTTATTTCTAAGGCGTTGATCTATCTTTTCTATCTTTTTGTGAATTGGTTTTATAATATTTCCTAGTTGATGTGTGAATGCATGGTACATGCATTTGCTTATTTGGTTCATTTGTTGGCAGTGGCATGGGTTTTATGGATTTTGACAGTGGATTCATTCTTGCCTTGCCATTTCTTGTCATGGTGTGATGTGATTGATTTCTAGTTGAGCTTTGGATTGTTGTAAGGTTTTGGATCCCGGTGAGGTGATCTCAGGAAAATTCCCAAGGGATGGGGTGGAGATGGTTTTCTCCTGAAATCCCTCGACAGGTGGGTGGAGATAGGAAAATTCCTTAAGGGATGGTGAAGGAATTCTGAGGCATCCAAGATTGTTTTTGTTTTATGATCCCTTGACAGGTTTTTGCGAGATCGTCATATTTTTAGGGTGGAGGCAGTTTAACCTCTAGATTCCCTTGGTCTTTTATGTCTTGGTTTATCCCATGAGATCCCACATTCATGCTTGGAATATGACACGTGGATGATTGGCTAAAAAAATATTTGGTTCAGCTCAATTTATGCTCAGGTGGTACGTGGAAGTCTTTGACTTAGTTGGCTTCTGCAGAAGTTAATGAGAGTTATTTTTTATGTTATACTCTTTGAGCATTTATACATGTTATTATGTGTCTTTGATGGTTGTTTTTTCATGGTTAATATTTTGATTATATTTTGGTTATAAACATGGTTCTATAACATGTTCTAATTATGGCTCTTATTATGTTTTGATTATTTGATGAATTCATGAGCCAACAAGTGGTGTTGCAGCTACTTGAGAGGACATTAGACCTTCTCGGTGATTCACAACTAAAGAACAGGGATTTACACCTAGATATGCATTCATGACCTGTAGCTTACATGTTTACCATGTGTTTGATGAAACGTCTTGTAGGTTAGCCAATCTAGGTCAATATTATTGAAGTTTGAATGTTTAGCTTTGTTTCCATGTCTATTATGATTCTGGAAAGTCTCAGGCATTTCTGGGTAGTGGTCTCGATGCTGGCTTGGAATTATGGCTCAGATCCCTGGAATTGTGGCTCAGATCTCGGGACCACACCTTCTGAACTAGGCAAGTTGGGTCACAATTGCACTCAGGCAATGTTGTGCATGTGGTTGGAGGCATATAATAGCACCTTTTCCTTTTCATGCATGTAGTTGGGGCTCTAGGTTAGTGAAACAAGGTTCCAGCTCAGGGATTGACCACCTGGGGTCTTTCTTCAACTCCAGGGTGATTTGTAGTCCTAGTACGATATCAGTGTGTGGTTAGTAAGCCTGAGTCATAGGCCCCAATTCCTTAACTAGAACTAGGAGGTCGGCTCACGTCATAGTGGTACTCTACTTCAAGTTTACCCAGATGGCGTGTTACATTGAATATTAGAATCCATGTGTTGTTTTGGTTCATTCGATGGGTTAATCGGGTTCACATAGACACACCTCTTTAGAAGTCGCATACCACACAATATCTAATCTGATTTTACCTCTCTAACTAGCCATTGTCCACTATATACTAAATCAAAGTATCATCTTAGTTTCATGGTAAATTCCTGATCTGTAAACTATCGTGGATATTCCACTGGACAACTCCTCACAACAGATTTGATAATATCATATTTAAAATCTGAGATTCTATACTATTATAGTTTTATTTAATTTGTAGACTTGTAAAATTAATTGTAATTAATGCATGCATGTAAAAGTAATTCAAGAATAAAAGTAGAGAATGACAAAATAAGCTCACACACACATAATACACAAGATATGCTCTTTGGGAAACCCTTTCGGGAGAAAACCCAACTGGAGGTGAGGTCGCTTCGGTCTTTCTTTGTCTAGAAATATGGCTACAGATGCAAAGAAGTAATGCTTGTGGCCCATGGGATGCTACAATGCACAAATCCTATCTGTGTGCTCTACCTACTATCTCTCCTGGCTATCTTTTCTCAGCTATGGAACAAAACACTCTCGAAAGAATTGAATGCCTCTTCCTCCTAGTGCCTCGGTTATAACATAGCTCGATAACCTACTAGTGATTAAGTTTGACTACATCAACCCTTAACTAGAGTTTAAAAAATAGACTCTTATAGATTATTTTACATCAAAAACGCGTGGCTATCCCCTTTTCCATGAATAATTGGGGCTAACGTGGCATCCTCCTGAACTATAGGTGTGAAAACATGAAGGTCAACTTCTGAGTGGCATAAATTTTCTATACGAACTCTAATTGATGTGATTCTTGTACCATTGGAAAGATCTCTATGTGTAGAATAGCATGAAAATGTGTTGCAGTCAAGAGGCACATTTTTACGCCCCAAAAACGTTGTTTGATGCCCCAAAATGCTCCCGAAAGGTTTCAGACCTCGTTTCGCCAAACTAGACCCGGCCGGTAAAAACAGTCCTATGAGCTAATTCCTCCACTTTTTCCACTCCAAATGCATTGAGATGGATTAAAAGAAATATAATGATCCAATTAGGATCACACCTCCTCATTTTGGGAGGCTTTTGGCGCCCAAAATATTTTACTAAATGAGGTGAGGAAATTTTTCCTCCACCTTCTCTCCGGTGTACCATTTAGCTTTGCCTGGAAGTTGTTCTTTCAACCCAATCTGCCAAAGGTACTTTTTTCCCTTGTCTTGTAGTTATGGACCTCTTCTGCAAAACTGTATCTTCCGTCAACTATGCCTGAGCGTCTGGTGCCAAATCCTCCACATAAGGTAGGACTTGTTCCTCTTCCTTATCTAACATGGAAGGCTCATAGAGTTTCAAATTCTCTACATTTAAAACTGAGTAAATGCACATATATGGTGGTAAACTGAGTCAATAGGCATTATCACCCACCTTTTCAGGTATCTCAAAGGGACCATACCTTATAGCCTTGATTTTCTTACCAGGCCCCTGCAGCCTCTCCCTGTTCAATTGTAGCCATACTCTATCTCCCACCTTGAATGATTTCTCTGTTTTGTATTGATCATGCCTGGCCTTATACTTCACCTGTGACTTTTGTAGTGTTTTATGTACCTATGGATGGATCTGCCTGATCTTCTCTATAAAAAAATCAGCCCTTAAAGCATCTCCTATAGGGTCTTCCTTCACTCCTCCTTGTTGCCCATATGAAATATCCAAAGGTGAAGGTGGAAAATATCCAAAACAAGTTTCAAATGGGGACTTTCCTATAGAAGTGTCGACTACTCTATTATAAGAATGTTGTATATATACCATATTTTCATCCCAGTTCTTTAGATGCTTCTGGTTGTAACCCCTCTGAAACTGCACCAAAGTCCCGTTGACTACTTCTAACTGCCCATCTGTCTGTGGATGGAATGTTGTAGATCTCTTCAACTTCATGTCCATATTCTCCCATACTGTAGTCCAGAATGCACTGAGAAATCTTGTATCCCTGTCTGAAATTATGCTCCTTGGTATCCCAAAGTGTGCCCAAACCTATCCAAAGAACAAGTTTGTTGCTTCTTGTCCACTCATGGTATTTTTACAGGGCATTAGAACACACATCTTGTTGAATCTATCAAATACCACGAACATGTAGTCATGTCCCTTCCTGGTTGTCGGTAAACCTCCCACAAAGTCCATCGAAATGTTTTCCCAAGGATGAGTAGGTACAGGTAAGGGATGATACGGACCTTGTTTCTGGTTGTCTTGCAGGTAAAACAAAGCATACATCTTCTTATGAACCTAGCTACCTGCTCTTGCATCTTGGGCCAATACACATGCCTCTGCAAGTTAACCACGGTCTTCCCTACACCAAAGTGCCCTGCAACCTTAGAGGTGTGAGCTTCTCTAATCAGTTGCAAACGCTCACCTTTAGGAACACATAGCTTATCCAACTTTTAGAGTAACCCATCCTCGAGATGGTAGTCAAAGGTGTTGTCGCCATCGTGCACATGACTCTAACTCTGCAACTGTTGATACACCTCCTTGAAGTCCTCATCTTCTAAATATGCCTCTATGTATGCATCATGGGTGAATGGCTCCATGTGCATAAGAGTCCCCAAAGTTATATTCTTTGATGTGGGTGGCCTTGAAAGCATATCAACCAACTTGTTTGCGTTGCCCTTCTTATACTTGATCACCAAATGAAACTGTTGTAAAAACCCCATCCACTTGTAGTGCCTAGTCTGTTGTAGCTTATTCTGGGCCTGCAAGTACTGTAACAGCTAGTGATCTGTGTGGATTATTGTCTCCTTTCCCATAATATAGTTCTTCCACTTCTTCATAGCTTTCACCATGGCATATAGCTCCTTATCATAGGTAGGGTAGTTAAGAACTGCCCCATGAAATACTTCAGAATGGTAGCAAACGAGCCTTCCTCCTTGCATCAAGATAGCTCCCATAACATACCCACTCACATTTGTCTCCACTTCAAAGAGTCATTGCAAGGTTGGTGATGCCAACTGGTGCTTCACTTATCTTCTTCTTTAACTCATCGAAAGCTTTCTGCTTCCCTTTTCCCCACTAGAAACTCTTGCCTGCGTGGAGCGGTGTTTCTACCACTGAAAATGAGGCTATGAATTTCCTCAGGTACTGTGTTGCTCCAATGATACTTTGAACCTCAGTAACATTAGTAAGCACCGCCCATTTCATGATGGCCTCCATATTGGAAGGATCTATCTTCAATTCTCCTCCACCAATCACAATGTATCCCAGATACACGAAGGACTCCTGTGCAAACTCGCACTTCTTAAGACTTGCTAGCAGCTGGTGCTTATTCAATGTTTCCAGTACCTATGTCAAATGTGAAATATGCTCCTCCCAGATAGCACTATATACCAGTATATCATCCAAATAGACAATAACAAATGAATCTATAAAATTGCGTAGTATATCATTCATTAATCTCATAAATGTAGTTGGTGCATTACATAGGTCAAATGGCATAACTAACCACTCATACAAACCTTGCCTAGTTTTGAAGGTGGTCTTACATGTATCTTCTTCTTTGACTCGAACCTGGTGATATCCAAACTTCAATTCCAGCTTGGTGAAATACTTTGCTTGTTGCAACAGATCTAGAATATCGTCTATCCTGGGCAGGGGTATTTGTTCTTGAGCATGATTTTATTCAACGCCCTATAATCTATACACATCCTCCAAGTCCCATCCTTCTTTGGCACAATGATGATGGATGAACCACATGGTGATGTACTCAGTCGAATGAAACCCTATTCCACTAGTTGCTGCAACTGTTTCTTCACCTCACTTGCTTCTATAACAGACTGCCTGTACAACCCAATATTTGGCAATGGGGAGTCTGGAAATAGTTGGATCTCATGCTCCACTTCTCTCTTATGGGGTAACCCTTTAGGCTCTCAGAACACGTCCTTATATGCCTGTAACAACTCCTCCAATTGCTATTTTTGTTTCTTAGTACACCCCTCTAGGGATGCCTTGCCTCTTATTGACTCCTCTATAGACTGACTTTCCCTTAAAAACAATAAAGCATACTTCTTGCTAGAACCGATCAATTTATTGCCCTGGTTCGCACTTACCAGTGAAATTTTTGGCATGCCTTTGTGCGCGTTCATGATGAACGATTTTCCATCCTTGATGAGCTAGTACTGGTTAGCTCTCCTCATGAATATTTCATCATGCATGTACATGTATGGACTCCCAAGCATGACTCTAAATACATCAAGGGGAACCACATCCAGATCTACTTCATTAATAAAATCAGCACTGATAGCAAATATAATTTTGCACTTTTTTGTTACCTTCAACTCTGCATCCTTATGTACCCATCCCAGTGGATATGGGTTTGGATGATCATGAACTTCCAGCCCCAACTTCTTGACCAGATCTATTGCGATGAGATTTGCCTGCGATCCTGAGTCAAACAGAGCATTAATCTTCATCTTCTTGACTTGTATCTTTACATGGAAGAGTTTGATCATTTGTTTCTCTTCCTGTTGTTGAAGGCTACTCAGATTCACCTCCTTCTGCATTGATGTATAGACGATCTTCTCATCCACATCTAATTTGCTTTCAACTTAGTTTCTCAAATCAGTGGCCATCAGATTCTTCTTATTATTATATTTCTTCTTGTTCTTTGGGTTTAGCTCTAGATGCAACTTCCAGCACTTCTCCTCTGTATGTCCATTAATGTTGCAGTGGTTGCTAAGATCTTTGCATTGGTATGTTGTGGTTGTCGTCTTTTTATCTTTTCCCCCTAATTTCTTCTTCTTCCCATCCTTACAAGCGTCTTGTTGCTCCTTTTTCTTCGATCCACTTGATTGTGCTCTTTTCAGGCCTATGTTCTCCAGGTACTATGCCTGTACACAAGTCTCGCCCACCATTTTTGGCTTGAACAACATCACTTGCTCATGCAAATGGCGATGGAAACCCCCCAAATACTTGAGGAGTACATCTGAGTTCTTTGGAGAGATACCAAACATTATAGCCATCTTTATTAATTGTGTGTTGTACTCATGCATACTTTGACCCAACTTTTGCTTGAAGTAATGCCACCGGATCCACTGGTCTTCCATGTACCCAATTGGATAAAAATGTGACTTAATGAGGGTTTTGAAATTCTCCCACTTAGTCACTGGAGATTCTCCCTCCAACCTTAGGGTTCCCGTGTGGCTCTCCCACCAAGTCAGTGCATGACCCTCGATTTTGAGTTGTGCGAATGAGACCTTTTGCCCTTTCTCAATCTAATGGACACTGAAATAAAATTCTAGTTGTTGCAACCAATGGTTCAGCTTCAAAGCATTGATATCGTCGTGGTATGGCTTGATATCGACTTTTTATTCCACCTTAAACAAGGATTGGTTCATGAAACTCGAACTAGGTTGATCTTTTCCATGTTCTTTCTTTCGTTGGTTGTCTGCGTCTTCTCGATCTCCCGATCCCCCTTCTGATTTTTCCTCTACATTTGAACCCCCTTCTTCTCCAAATATCCCCAAATTATTGCTTAGAGCCACCATGGGGAGGTTTACATTGCGGTTTATATCCGTGACTTGTTCTTTGAGCCGCGAAAACCTCAACTCTACATGATCACGAGGTTCGTTTACAAATTCGTCGCCCATGATTAGGGTTTTAAGATTTTCGGCCTCGCGGATCTATATCCCTGCAATCTCCAAAAAATACCCAAAGAAGCTCGCTCTGATACCAAATGATCCGTAACCTTCCGTGGTTATTCCACTAGACAATTCCTCACAACATATCTAATAATATTATATTTAAAATCTGAGATTCTACACTATTACAGTTTTATTTAATTTCTAGATCTGTAAAATTAAATGTAATTAGTGCATGCATGTAAAAGTAAATCAAGAAGAAAAGTATAGGATGAAAAAATAATCTCAAACACACATAATACACAAGATATTCTCTCTGGGAAACCCTTTCAGGAGAAAACCCAGCTGGAAGGTGAGGTCGCTTCGCTCTCTTTCTTTGCCTTCAAATATGTCTTCATATACAAAGAAGTAATGTATGTGGCCCGTGGGCTACTACACTACATAGATCCTCTTTGTGTGCTCTACCTCCTATCTCTCCTGGCTATCTTTTCTCAGCTATTGAACAAAATTCTCTCGAAAGAATGGAATGCCTCTTCCTCCTAGTGGCCCGATTATAACACGGCCTCATAACCTACTAGTGGTTAAGTTTGACTGCATCAACTCTTAACTAGAGTTACAAAATAGATTCTTCTAGATTATTTTACATCACAAATACGTGGCTAGCCCCTTTTCCATGAATAATGGGGGTTGATGGACATCCTCTCGAACTATGGGTGTGAAAACAAGAAGGTCAACCTCTGAGTGGCATAACTTTAGCATACTGATTCCAATTGAAGTGGTTCCTACGCTGTTGGAAATCTATGTGTGTGTAGAATAGCATGAAAATGTGTTGCTCTTTAGTGGTAAATTTTACCCCTAAAAAATGTCGTTTGATGCCCCAAAATGCTCTCGGAAGGTTTCAGACCCCGTTTTGCCAAAACTGGGTCCCGTCGATAAAAAACAATCCCATGAGTTGTTTCCTCCACTTTTTCCGCTCTAAATGTATCGAGATGGATGAAAAACAATATAATGATCCAATTAAGATCAATTCCAAGGGCTCTAAACGAGTACATTGTCATACCATTGGAGAAATCTCATACCTCTCCCATTCTTCTTCATAACTTCTGGCAGTTGAGAAGTTCAACTACCAAATCAAAAAACTAGACATTTAATTCTAGGAAAAATAGGAAACTTCCCCATTCCCCCTGAAAACTTCCCATAAGCATTAGGATCTATGTTGGTTATTCTCTTCTTTAGTTTTTGAAAATATATTAAATAAAATTCAATTTATTTCAATTCAATTTATTCAAGATGATCATGCTAGGCATTCCCAACATCATAAATCTTAATTTGAATTACAAAACTTGGGGTTTATAAAGGGTTGTTACAATCCCTTCCCCCTCAAAGGCATACCATTCCTTGCATTAAACTATTCATAGAACAAGATAGTATAACAAACAACAATGGGTATGCCATTTTCATTGAGTCCTCCAATTCCCATGACACCTCATCTAATCCAAAGCATTTCCACTGCACCTTGTCCTACATGATGGCTTGGTTCCAGAGTAGGGTCTCCCACCTATTGAGTATCCAATGAGGCTCTAGTTAAAACTCCCCTTAATGTTCTACCTAAATCACAGCCCAATAAATAATATGATTAGAGTCATGCACATATTTCTAAAGCAATGATGCATGGAATACATTATGTATTTTCATGGTAGGAGGTAAGGAAAACATGTATATTATTGGTCCCACTCTTTTAGGAATCTAAAGGGTCTGTAATAGTATGGTGCCATCTTGGCACATCATCCCATTTTCAATTAATTTTTCGTGGGTTTGATCCTGGTTTCTGATTCTTCCCGACAAGGAAGAATGTCAACCTCATAGGGTCTATTTCCAGAATCCCTCTATGTTTTTAAAGAGGTGGTTCTCCTCTATTTGAACACATTCACATGAAACTTGGATATAAAATATTAAACATTAAATAAATGCACTTTTGAGTGGACCTGTTGTTCTTTGGAAAGAAAAAATAAAAATATAAAAGAATAAATTAAATTCTTATAATCTCATTCCACATTGACGTCCATAAGCATATGTGAGCAAACATAAATGAAGCAAATTCAATAGATGGAAATAGAAGGGATTGGTCCAAATGTACAAATAACTATAAAATGATATCATGCATTTGGAATCACAAGAGCATAGGAAAACATCCATGAGATTCTTACTTCTTATTTGGAAATTAAAATTCCAAAACCACAAATGAAATGATTTCCCAAAATAAGCTCCTTGCGAGAGTAAAAAAATTAATAAATGGACTTGAAGTTTCAGAATAGAGTTAAGTGCCTAAACATAGTCACAAAATCTTATTACTTAATCATAAAAATAAATGCATTTGCCCCCTATTCGGACTGGGATTGGGCTGCCGTGGACCAATTATAATGATAAAGGGTACCTAGAAGAAAAAGAGAAAATACAATCATGGATTGGCTTTACAAAACATGCAATAGTTCAATAAAGTTGAAATAGTCCAAGACTAAGAAGATAGAAGCGAGTCACTTCAGAAGAAAATCAACACTCGCAAAATTGCGGAAGGATCAAATGTGGAATGTGTTGGGTTGTGTTATATTCTTTCCACATAGTTAATAGGGGGTTTGAAGGGCACCCGTAACCCCACTTTATGGGGTCCGGGGCATTGCCCCGGGAAATTTTGGTTTTGGACCCTATGTTAGGTTGGGCGGACCCACCTATGGTTCAGTGCATTATTTTTGCACATGATTTTTGGACGCGATGGTTT
>Ga0115851_101599_pt1 | contig 12019 bp, 7 predicted proteins | sample InSIn2gowninarea_FD_83865 | JGI IMG/M metagenome (GOLD analysis project Ga0115851, IMG submission 83865)
AGCGGTTTGTTTTATAGCCGTACCTACTTTTCACTAAATGCTCGATCAAATATTCCCGCTCGTTTTCTATCTTCTTCCGGTGCGTAATGTCTTTCATAGCACCTACAAAACGTACAGGTTTTCCCTGGTCATCATACATCAGGTAACCGCGGTCAAATACAATTGCCACTTCTCCATCGGCCTTCGTATACCTGTATTCATCTTGCCACAAGCTGCCGGCATTATTGATTAAGTCCAGAACTCCATTCTTAACTCTTTCCCTATCGTCTATATGTATTTTGTCGAACCAATGATCGGCTTCCAGTTTTTGATTTACATTTTTATAGCCAAACATTCTTTCATAACTATTATTCCAGTAAATCTCGCTAGTCAGTAAGTTCCAATCCCATATACCGTCATTAGTTGCCGTTGTAACGATCTGGTATCTTTCATTACTTGTTCTGAGTTTTTCTTCAACAAGCTTTAGGTGGGTTATATCAACGAGCATATTAACAGCTCCAACCAATCTTTTGTCTTTGTCAAAAAGCGGAATAGGGTTTGCCCTTGCATGCCGCCTTTCTCCGTCAGGTCGTTCTATGCAAACTTCATTTTGGTAAATAGCTTTTCCATTTTTAAAGATTAAAGCCATAGGAGAGGCATCAAGCATTAAGGGCGTTCCGTTGGGATGGAACATTTTATGAGAGCCGCACCACAAGTCAGTTCCGATTACAGGCTTTCTGCCCCAAAGTTGCTCAGCTGCTTTGTTGTAAAGGATAATCCTTCCTTCCTCGTCACAGGTGTACATCGCTTCAGGTAGATCCTGTATAAGCGCACGAAAGTGTTTTTCACTTTCTTCTACTTTTTTGCGTGACTGAACTTCTGCAGTAACATCAATGGCAAAGAAGAAAACTCCTTCTATTTCATTTTGTTTATTTCTATACGGTTGGTAGGCAAAGTTGAGATAAAGATCTGTTACTGTTTTGCTTTGATCTTTGTAAACCTGTACAAGACGTTCATTTGCTGTAAATGTTTTACCTGTCCGGTAGACTGAATCAAGCAATTCAAATAGACCCTGGTCTACTAATTCCGGGAAAACTTCACGTACTTTTTTCCCAAGAATGTTTTCCCTCCCGGTTAATTCGAGGTAAACATCATTCGCCATTTCATAAATATGCTCCGGACCTTTAAATATTCCCACGCTGCATGGTGCATGTTGAAACAACTCGTGAAACCTGTTTCTTTCACTTTCAAAAGCCTTTTCCAGTCTCTTTTTCTCGGTCGCATCTTTGCCGATGCTATACATCAATTTTTCATTCTCATCCCATTTGGCTGACCAAAGCAAAGGCACTATACTTCCGTCCTTATGAACGAACCTGTTTTCAAAAATGGTCACCGGGGTTCCGGCTATTATCTCCCTTGCTACTTTTACAGTATTTTCTACATCGTCGGGCAGTACTAAATCAAGATATTTTTTCCTGCTCAGTTCTTCTGGTGTATATCCCCAAATGCGCTCCGACGCAGAACTAACGGTAACAAATCTTCCTTCTTCATCGGTAGTACAAATAATATCTAATGAAGAGTCCATTATTTTTTTGACATCATTCAAAGCATTTTGCAATGCATTAGATATAGTTGTATTTTTTTCTTCAGCTTGCTTACGCTCTGTTACATCCCTGATGATCATTGATGTTCGTTCAATTCCATAAGCATCTTTAAATACTGCTGAAGTAATTTCGCCAGGAAAAGGGCTTCCGTCTTTACGAAGAAATGTAATTTCTCCTTTTACTTTCCCTTTTTGCTGCCGCTCGGCAATAAGTTTTTCCACCCGTGCATCAGATCTGTCTATGACCACCGATCTTTCTGCCGAGCAGATTTCTTCTTCTGTCATTTTAAAAATCCCACACGCCGCGGGATTAGCCGCCAGGATGCGACCTTCAGGAGCTGTAAGAAGAATTCCATCCATACTATTTTCGAAAAACGAGCGATATTTCGCCTCGCTTTCTTTAAGTGCCTGTTCGGCTAACTTGCTGGCAGTAATATCCTGGTTTGTTCCAACGAGGTGCGTAGGATTTCCTGAAGCGTCTTTTTGAACTATCGCTGTTGCCTTTAAATAGTGAACAGATCCGTCCTTCCATATCACTCTATATTCAGTTTCCAGTTCTGGTTTGTTGCTTAGACTATTTTTTAACTGCTTTGTTACCCGCTGTTTATCCTCAGGATGAATAAATGCCAGCCATTTTTCAAAATGGCCGTTCAGCTCGGTAGAAGTAGCCCCGTAGAGTGAAAAGACGACGTCGTCACAAATAAAGTTCGACTTAATAAAATCGTACTCCCATATACCAATCCGCGCTGCCTTTGTAGCAAGTAAAAGTTTATCCGATAACTTTCTTAATGCTTCATTAGCTAACGCTTCTTTTTCGTTCACGTTATCGATAAGGCTCTTACGTTCTTTTTCGAAACGATATTTTTCTAAAGCATTTATTACGGCGTGAGGAAGCCGTTTCAACCGGTCTTTTAAAATGTAGTCCTCTGCACCAACCTTCATCACACCATTAGCCACTTCTTCTGAAAGAGTAGCTGTAATAAGTATAAAAGGAATTTCGATTTTCCTGCGTTTTAGAATGGTAATTGCTTCTAAAGAATTAAACGAAGGAAGTGAATGATCACAAAGAATAATATCAGGGCAAAAGTGTTCTAAAGCATTCAAATATTCTTCCTTAGAATCCACGACCAAAGACTCGAAATCAATATTCGTTTTCTTTAATTCTCTCGACACTAATTCCGCATCTGACTGCATATCCTCCAGGTGCAATATCTTATACTTTTCTTTCATTCCTTTACGCATGCTTTAAATAACTGGCGGCTGATTCATGAGTACCCAGTACAAGCCGAGTTGACTAACTGCTTTTGCAAAGTCTTCAAACTCAACAGGTTTTACAACAAAGCTATTAACTCCCAGCCGATAACTAACAATAATATCCTGCTCTTCTTTAGACGATGTCATAACGACAACAGGGATCAATTTAGTACTGTCATTTGATTTTATTTGCCTCAACACTTCTATTCCATCAACCCTTGGCATTTTAATATCAAGCAGTATTACCTTGGGTACTTTTTTTATTTCACGTTCTGCAAACTCTCCGGTCGCAAAAATAAAATCAAGCGCTTCGGCCCCATCTTTCAAATGCACCAGGTTGTTACCCAGGTTAACCTTGCGAAGAGCACGAATGATGAGTTCTGCATCACTTAAATTATCTTCTACCAACAGTATCTCTACCTCATCAAACTTCTTGTTCATCTGCGTTATTTTTTGGCAGGCTGAAATAAAAGGAAGCACCCTCATTTAAAGAAGCTTCTGCCCATATTTCGCCGCCGTGTTTAGTTATGATCCTTTTTGCCAGTGCCAGTCCTAATCCTGTACCTTCAAACTCATCCTGCCGGTGCAATCGCTGAAACACGCCAAACAACTTGTTCGCATATTTCATGTCGAAACCTGTTCCGTTGTCTTTTATAAAATAGACAACGTTTTTTTCATTTTCTATTGCGCCTATTTCTATTTTCGCCGACGTTTTTTTTGATGAATATTTCATTGCGTTTCCAACGAGGTTCATCCAAACTTGTTTAAGCATGTTGGCATCACCTTTCGATTCTGGTAATGGATGTACAATTATTTCACAGTCCTTTCGCTTCTCAACCTGCAGTAACTCCTTTACGCATTTATCCGCAAGTTGCTTCATATCTATCGCAACTGTTATTACTTCAAGCCTCGACATTTTAGAGAAAGACAGAAGATCATCAATCAGGTTTCCCATCATTTTTGCGTTATCAACAATAACATCGATAAGCCTGTTTCCTTCTGCATCAAGACTTGCTTCGTAATCTTCTTTCAGTATGTTAGCATATCCGCTTACAGCACGTAGCGGTGCCCGCAAGTCGTGCGAAACGGAATAAGAAAAAGCTTCCAGTTCCTTGTTTACAATTTCCAGCTCCCTGGTACGGTTCTTCACCTTTTCTTCCAACTGCTCGGTAAGTATTTTGTTTTCTTCCTGTAGCTTTTTTTGCAGTGTTATATCGCGTACGACCTTTGCAAATCCTCTTATCACTCCATCTTCATTATATAACGCTGTTAGTATAATATTCGCATAAAACGCACCGCCATTTTTTTTACGCCTCCAGCCTTCATGTTCAAACCTGCCTTTTTCAATAGCCTTTTTTAGGTGAAGCCACGGTTGTCCATCCTGTATTTCTTTGTCAGAATAGAATTTTGATATGTGTTTTCCGATAATGTCTCGTGAGTTGAAACCGTAGATTTCGGCAGCACCGAGGTTCCATGAAATTACATGGCCAGAAGAATCAATTCTTAAAATTGCATAATCTTTAAACTCGAGGAGCAATTTAAACATGTCCTCATTGCTATCCTGTAAAATCTCTTCCTGAATGGTGGCCGGTTGCGAAGAAGTCATTTCTGTTAGTGAGGTTCGATGGGTTTATAAGAACACCCAAAAATAAGCCTCTTTGCAGAGACTTATTTGCTTTGGGGTTTGGGGGGCTTATTTCTTTAGGTTATTTTATCTTTAGAATGCAAAGAAACCTATAAATAGAACAGGAGAAAATAGACGTAAACGCAAATGTTTTGTAGTAAAACAAGCACATCTTGTAATATTTATTCTACAAAAAAATTAAAAAAGAGTTAAAGGAAAAGTAGGTACGGCTATAAAACAAACCGCTAATGAAACGAAAACCGATGCTTTAATTGATGCTTATTTTTTGGTAACAAGCAGGGCAACTTCGTTCAACATCGTTGTGTCACTCACTTGTACCGTAAATCTTTATTCAGCCAAAAAGAACAACCAAACGAACTATCTAAAAAATTAAGCAAGAGAATAGAGGATGGAGGGTAGTTGATCAAAATCTTTCGACTTATCAAGAAAATAATCAGCGCCCATTTTAAAACAAAGATTCTGGTAATACTCGCTGCTTTGGTTAGTAACCATGACAACGATGATGTTTGCCCAAAAGGTTTTGATGTGCTGCAACAAGTCGATACCGCTTCTGTCCGGTAAGTTAATGTCTAACAGCACCACCTTAGGATGATCATTTTTCAACAAATCAATTGCCTCTGCATAGGTTCCACAGCTTTTAATGCCTGTAACAACCTTTACATCTTCAATCAATTCTTTTATTTTCGAAGTGACTAACAATGAATCATCAACAATAAGAATATCCATTTGTTGATCTGTTAACTTGTGTTTGACTGCGGCGTGCCCACTTATTCCTTCTCTTCTTTCCAATAAATAACTTTTAACCATCCCTCATTTTTTTGATCTTCAATCTTTAAAACAAAAGATAGACCGCAAGTTATTTATAGCCCACAACATAGTTAGTACAGCTAAATATTAAATTGACGTAGGATTTTTATTAGCGCGGTTGTAGTAGAATTACTACTTAGGGAAAAAGTTTCAGCAAGAATTATATTAGTTTGTTTTCTATTGCATACTGGGTTAAGTCTGCATTTGTTTTCAGGCTCATTTTGGCCAAAATTCTGGAGCGGTAAGTACTAATAGTAGTCACGCTTAAATTAAGCATTCCTCCTATCTCAGATACAGATTTACCTGCAGCAAGCATTTTTAATACTTCAAATTCCCTGTCAGACAAATGCTCGTGAGACGGTTTGTCTGAGTTATAGTCAAAAGACGAAGCCAGTTTTTCTGCGACAGCAGGCGTAATATATTTTCGACCGGCAAGTACATGTTGTATTGCATTTACCAATTCATCCGGCGCCATGTCTTTGTTTAAATAACCAGCAGCTCCGGCTTTTAAAACCCTGATGGCGTACTGCTCTTCAGGATAAATACTAAGCACCAGTACCGGCAATTTAGGGTAATGAATTTTTACCTGCTGCAATGCTTCGAGGCCGCTTCTTCCCGGCATAGAAAGGTCGGTTATAACAACGCTCCACTGTTCCTTCATCACCTTCTTAAGCAGTTCATCTCCATCTCCTACTTCAGCAATTTCTGCAAATGGAAATTGTTCAAGTAAAATGTCTTTTAGTCCCCTTCGTACGATCGCGTGGTCGTCGGCTATTAATATTCGCAACATGCGTTAAGTGTCTGTTTATTTATCTTCGGGCAACGGAACCTGTACAGAAACCGCCGTCCCTTTTCCCCGCTTACTACTAATGTTATACTTTCCGTTCAATGCAATCACCCGTTCTTCCATGCCCAGTAATCCAAGTGTCTTTCGACTCTTCTGGTCAGTCTGGTTAAAACCGATTCCGTTGTCTGCAATAATAAGAACAAGTGAGTTGTCTTTTTTGTTTAAACTGCTGGTAATTGCAGAAGCGTTTGCATGACGGGCAACATTTGTAAGGGCTTCCTGGAAAATTCTAAAAATGGCGATTGACACCGCGGGAGGAAATTTTACATCAGCTACATTAGAAGTAAAGTTTACAATAATTCCAGTGCGGGTTGCAAATTCACGTGCCTGCCAGTCAATTGCCTCCGAAACACCCAGGTCATCCAAAATGCTCGGTCTTAATTCTGTTGCAATCTTTCTTACTGTAGTAATCGCCCCATCAACAAGTTCCAGCGCGGAGATGATCTTTGCATTAACCTTTTCATCCCTGATACCGAGGTTTCTTTTTATCCACGATATATCCATCTTTACACCTGTCAGTTGCTGCCCTAATTCGTCATGAATTTCACGAGCAATGTTTGTTCGTTCATCTTCCCTTATATTTTCAAGGTGAGATGCCAGCGTACGCAATTCATTCCTCGACTTTATCAGATCCGACTTAGCCAGTTCCTCGCCGGTACGATCTATAATTACAGCCAGCCCCGCTTCTTTGTTGTCATAATCTATAGAATTCGCTGTTACATTAACCTTTATCAGGTTACCATTTTTCTTCTTGTGCACTGCATTAAAACTAATCGTATGAGATGAGGATTTGGCAGCCATCTCACTCAGCCGACTTGCTTTTGCCTCTGCCTTTATATCGTGTAGTTTAAGAGAACAGAACTCTTCTTTTTTATAGCCGTAATGCTTTATTGCAGCCATGTTCACTTCTAGAATATCTAGTCCTTGCTTGTCGAAAATCCACATCGGCACAGGGCTTTTCTCAAACAGAACCCGGTATTTTTCTTCTGATTCAATTAATTTCTGTTGAAACTTTTTTTGTTGGGTGATATCGTTGCTAACCAACAATAACCTTGTTACTTTGCCCTCTTCGCTTTTAATCGGAATGATTGTAATATCAGATACCCGCTCCCCAGTGTCAAGTTTTGTTTGGGCTATAAATTTTTGAACTTCCCCGGTTTCAGCAGCCATCCTGTATCCTTGTAAAAATGTTTTAGATCCGCTGGGATCAAAAACGCTGTGCAATAAAAAACCAACCAACCTTTTTTTGTCCATGCTTAATGCTTTTGCAATAGCATCGTTTGCGGCTTCAATTCTATATTCATTATTGCCTTCTATTTTTAATAGCCACATCGAGTTGATCGTGCTATTAAAAATGAGCGAAAGTTGTTCCTGGCTTTCTTTCAACTGCTTCTCAAACAACATCTCCTTGGTAATGTCATTTGCTGTAGCTAACCAAACACTTTTACCATTGTAAATAATATGTTTCGTCGTAATCTTTACAATAACCGTTTCTCCGTTCTTTTTCTTATGTCTTGTTAAACCAGCATAAGACTCTCCTGATCGATAGACCCCGTTTAACATTTTAAAATACGCCTCATCTTCTTCCATCCTGATGTCTCGTACATTCATGGTCAAAAACTCCTCTTTCGAAAAGCCGTATAATTTTATTGCTGCCTCATTTACTTCGAGAAAGTTAAATGTAGGAAAGTCGACCATCCAAAAAGGAAGAGGGCTTTCATTAAACAAAAACCTGTAATTTCTTTCTGACAAACTCAGTTCCTCTTGTATCAACCGCTGCTCTGTAACATCCTGTATCATACCGGTAAACTTTACCGGTTTACCGTGTTTGTCTTGTACAAGGTCTGCCACCTCATGAACGTATCGAATGCTTCCATCTTCTACAATAATTCTATGGTATAGATCAAAACCTTTTAAATCTGCTAATGCACTTTCCACCTGTTGTAGTAGTAGTCTTTTATCAGCAGGGAAAACACAACTTAAAAACAAGTCAAGATCCGGATCCTTGAAATCGCCGCTTACTTTAAACATCTCGTAAATCTCATCTGACCAGAAGACTTTGTTATTTGCAAGGTTCCATTCCCAATGACCTAGTTTCCCCTGGGTCCGCGCTGTTCTATACCGGGCCTCACTTTCCTTTAATTTATCCTCAATTTTTTTCGATTCTGTAATGTCAGACGACACTCCAATTATACCAGATAAATTACCGTGCGAGTCATAGATGGGAGAGTCTGTTACCAACGCCGGAAAGTCTGAACCGTCTTTGCGTTGAACTCTAAACTCACCCGACCACGATTCTCCTTTCTTCAGTTGTTCCATTATTTCTGTAGCCTGTTCCCTGCTTTGCTGTGCGGGTGTCAGTTCCACTATGCTTTTCCCCAGCGCCTCCTCCTGCGACCAACCGTATATTTTTTCGGCGGCAGCATTCCAAAAAGTTACAAGGCCATTTAAGTCGGTAGCTACTACGGCCTGCCCTATGGTATTTAATAAATTTGCTTTAAACCGTACTCTTTCTTCAGATTTTTTTCGCCTTGTAATATCCCGGAAGTTTAAAACAATGGCATTGACTCCAGGCTTATCTAATAAATTGCTATAGGTACATTCGAACCATCTTCTTGCTCCTGTTGGCATTACGGCTTCATATTCTACGCTTCTTGGAACCAGCGGCTCTTTTATCACAGCCTGAAATGCTTCATCAGCTATCTGTGCATACTCAGGTGTGATAAAATAAAAACGGATTGTATTTACAAGTTCTTGCTTGCTGATCCCTACCATTTGCTCAACCGATGGACTTACGTCTATTATAACTCCTTCACGAGACAGCAGCGCCATGCCATCAAAACTATGTTCAAATAAAGCCCTGACATGATGATCATTTGATGTTGATTTTTCTCGAGATGTGTGCTGGTTTATAATGCCGGAGGCTTCATCAGTTGAACTATTAGCATCAGAAGTATTGTTTGGTAAAGTTGAATGAAACGTAGTCGATTCCTGCGCCTTTGTTAATACGCTTACTTTAGTTGCCGAAGCAATTAAGTAGTGCTGTCCGTTTTCTTTAAAACGGGCCAGGTAAACTTCTACATCATACGTGCGTTTATCTTTCCGTGTGTATTTAGAGAGTAAAGTTGTATGTTGATCTTTACTTCGAACGATACTGTCGAAAGTCTTTGATAAGGTTGTAGTATCAAAAGCAGCATCAACATCTGCAGGAAGAAGGTTAACAAATTCATCTTTCGTATAACCTAGAGAAGTTAGCGCAGTTGGATTGGCATCAACAAAGGCCATAGGGTCCAGGGCAATTATGATAATCTCGGCCGGGGAACAATAGAAAGCATGCTTTAAAATAGAGCTATCTCTGCAATGGTTGTTTTCTTCAATTGGATTATCAGGCATAAGACTTATTTGTATCACAAACAAGCTTAAAAATAAGCAACTCGAATTTGTCACGCAAAGAATCTTATCCGACACAAACGTTTTTATAAGATATGGTTATGCAGATAGAATTAAGGTCGACAACTGCTATGTAGAAAAAACGAAATTTGAAGGTTGTTGTAAACCTATCGTAATCATTGAACCTACTTATAAAATATTCAATTTTGATGATAAGTTTGAGAAGCCAAACCTTTCAAATGAAATAAGGAAATTTAAAGAAACCTTACATGCAATTATTGTTGACACAGTTGAAGTGTTACCTCAAAATGAAGCCACAGCAATATTTGGCTCGAATGCCGCAAACGGCGTAATTTTATTAAAAGTGACCGACAAAAGAAGTATAAACTTTCTTAAAAAGCAGCATGATCATTATAAACAGTACGGCGCATCCAAGTAGTGTTTAAAAAATTGTAGCTAGACATGAAGCGTTCAACTCTAAATCATTATTTTGCTTATGTGGTTAACACAAACGGACGTTTTTCAAATGCCACAACTTCATAAACACTCATATCTTCGTTATTTAATTCAGGCAGTTCTAAAGGCAGCAACTTCTATGGAACACAAGACACATTTTAAATGATGTTGGGTTTAAGGCAGACCTGCCTTTAGTTTTCTTCGCAAACCACAATAGTACTTATGGATATCTTTAAGAGATAAGATAATCCGCTATAAAAGATGAGTAAAGGTTACAGGAGAAATAACTGTTTATAAAACCTTTTTGTATGCTTAAGTATTGTCTTGGCCTCGATGTTTCAAGTAAAGAGCTTTATTCGTGTTTATCTGTTATTGATTATTTGCAGAAAGTGACTGTAAAAAGCAGTTCTAAATTTCTTAATAATGCTAATGGCTTCGATAGTCTTGTGGCCTGGCTTGTAAAGCACCACAAGCAAAAGGATGTTCCCCTGGTTGTAGTCATGGAAGCAACAGGAGTATATTACGAGAATGTAGCTTTATTCCTGCACCTTAAGGGCTATAAAGTGTCGGTAGTGTTACCAAATAAAGCTAAAAAATATTTGCAGGCAACAGGACTAAAAAGTAAAAATGATCGCATTGATGCGCAAGGATTATCACGCATGGGAGCAGAGCAATCACTTGACGTTTGGCAGCCTAAAGATGAATATTTTTACCAGCTTCGGTCTTTAACAAGACAGCAGCAAAGCCTCCAGGAGCTAAAGACAAATATCAATAACCAATTGCATGCTGACGAGCACGGGATGTATCAGAATGAAGTAGTTATAAGTCAGCTGAAGCTTCTTATTAAAACCATTAATGGACAGATTAGGGACATGGAAGCTGCTATATAGGAAATAATGTATCTGCCCCATGCGTCAACTATACGTAATCTTAAGGGGCAATCTTCGGTTATTAATCGGGCGAGTTTAAGCTGTTCTAATTCTTTCAGTTCCCTGGCCTACACTAATCTTAAAAGTTGCATCTTCTGTTGACAACATTTAAAAGGTATGGCTGGAAAATTTGGTGAGTTATCTTGTCTTCTTTAATCAATGGTATGTTTAGTGTCATCATAACTAAGAAAATTAAACGTTATTGATATAAATTCCTTTACTTGTAGGATAAACCTTAACAACTCTATTTGTATAACCGATGCGCCCAGTTCTTGTGTTGCTTCTCTTGTTTGCCCCAATGTTTATTTTTGCCAACACGTTTACCGTTATCTCCAATGCTGATGCAGGAGCCGGTACTTTAAGAGAGGCGGTTTCACTTGCCGGGGCAAATGGAGTAAATGTATACGATACTATTTTGTTCAATCTTCCTGATCAAACTGTGGGAGGCAGGACAATCTTTTTAAACAGCTCCCTGGAATTAAGTTCAAAATTAATTATTGATGGAAGCTCTCAAACCGGAATAAAGTTTGGCGTTTCGGATGCCAAAATAAAATTAAGCTGTAAGGATAGCATCGATTTTACTTTCATAAAATTTGCTAATAGCAACAATGTACACATCTTTGGACTGTATATATCAGGTAAAAACATTTCGTCGTACATGAGTTTTGATCGGCAGGTGACAGGAGTAGATTTTAAAAATAGCGACAGTATATACCTCGGAGCCCCGGGCAAAGGCAATTATTTAAACGGGGTGCGGTATGGCTTCTTTAGCGATTATGATTCTTCGAGGTACGTGGTAATAAGATCGAATGTGTTAGGCCTAAATGATGCTGGTGATGTTGATTCTTACCTTGACAGGCGTAAATACAACGGCGCCTCTATTCACTTTCAAAATGTGAGAGATATTGTTATTGGTGGTCCATCAGTAGCAGATCGAAACTACATAACCGGCAGTGAAGCTTTTTCCATAAGTTCTACCAAACAGTACAATAACGGGTATCTGATATTACAATCATTCCGATTAAAAGCGAAGAGGGCAAAGTAACAAGGTTATTGTTGGTTAGCAACGATATCACCCAACAAAAAAAGTTTCAACAGAAATTAATTGA
>Ga0115851_101601_pt1 | contig 12005 bp, 2 predicted proteins | sample InSIn2gowninarea_FD_83865 | JGI IMG/M metagenome (GOLD analysis project Ga0115851, IMG submission 83865)
GACAAGTAGATCATTCAATATTGGGGGTTTCCTAGGCCTATGATTTGTGATGACGGGGAAGTCATGGTAATGTGTAAATTGTGCCATGTGTAACTATGTAAAAATTCTGGTTGAATCATATGTATATGTATATGTGTTATGCACTATGTATACATTCATGTGTTGTGTAATGTGTTGGGATAGGAAGATGTGGGATTGGTTAGTCCTCTGTTTCATGTAATGTGTTGGCACATATAGGTATGGGACTATTCGGTCCTGTGTGTTATGTAATGTGGAAGTTGTGATGGTAAATGATATTATTTTCGATAGAAGACTACTAGGATTGGCAGTGACCACACTCATAGGGAAGCAAGTGAGAGGGTGGGATTATATATCTATCTATATATATATATATATATATATCTGCCACTAGGTGGTTGCCAGGTTTGGAAACCAATCCAATATGTGGGGGTATATCCACCACTTGGGTGCTTGTCAAGTTTGGTAACTGATCTAGAGTGCGGGGGTCAAAGAGAAGAGACGAGAAGAGAAGGAACTAGGTTCTTACAAATATTTGAAACTGATCCAATGTGTGTATAAGAGGAGAGAAGCTCGGTGGGTGATTTTCAGGTTTGGAAATTGACCCAGTGTGTGTAAATAAGCAAACAAAGAGAATTCAAAGATAAGTATCAGTGTTTCATTTTGATTTTATGAATTTCTAAATTATGAACATTATTTGATATTCTATTTTATGATGATTTGCTATATGATCTAATTTGGTTCGTTGTGATAGGAAGAAAAATAAAATTGCAAGGATTCACTTATGGATAAGATACTAATGAAGTATGATTTAATTTTATTTCAATTCCTTATGTTGAGTCTCATGGATATTTGTGTGCCTTGGTGTATGAAAGAATGGAAATTTCTTGATTCAGGTGAATGGACCAGGTTTCAAGGTTAATAGTTGCAATAACAAAGGTATTAAAGTACATAGTGGTACATTGGTTAAAGATTTCGGGAGCATGGTCATTGTGGGACACTAGCACCCAATGGTTCCCATATATTTCAAAGAGATTTCCTTGAACAATATGAAGGTATTGAGGTAGATACATTCCTTGGTTTTGCAATTATTTTCATTCGAGGAATCCTTATGAAGGAATGGATCGCCCAAGGGACTAAGAAACGAAGACGGGGGATGTGTGAACTTAGAAGGTTTGTGATTATAGGGAAGAGGCCCAGGATCACCAGAGGGACTGGGATTCAAATAAGGGGATGTAAGAAAATAATTTGGTTTTAATGCCTCATGAGCATGATTGATTGGGATTAGAAGCACACTGGGGGTGTTCTAGGAAGTAATTGTCCAATAATTGTTTGCTAAAGGAATAAGGAGCACAAAGGAATGTAGAGTTATATGTTGGAGGGAGGACACACTCTAGGAAAATACAATCTATAAAGTTGGATTAGGTGCAAAAAAAGAACTAGGATCCATGGAAAATGGATTCGATAATGAATGCCTTTTATGCTTATTTAGTTTTTGGGCAAGAAACTGTGTATGTAGAATGTAATTATAATTTAGTTTCATTATAAATATCACATATATTTACATTGGGACTTAGCATGCTTTTGCATTATGTTTAGGATCGGAACATCAAAGACAATGTTCCTCTGAGGGAGGTTGTGACATAACCTTTGGGAAAAAACCCCTCTTATAAACTCTTGTAACATTGTTTTAAATAAAATATAAAATGTTGAGATGTGGGACACATACTTTATATATTAGGGATGAGGTTTCTTTCTAGATTGAGGAATTTCTTAATTACATTATTCACGGACTAACTTGTGTAATTTTAATGGATACTTAAATTATTAAATTAGCTGGAAAGATAAGAAATAACCCTTACCTTGTTTGCGAAAAGGTACAAGAAAAAGGGACGAAGAATTTAATTGTAAGAAGTGGGTTGTGTTGGCAAGATAACATGCCTAGAACCTTCAATGACTACACAACATGATGGGAAGATGAAGAGATCAAAATGAGGCATGCAAGAAAGGGATAAAAATGGGTGGATTTGACAATAGTTGGGCAGAGACTAGTGCAGGGAGCTGAGGATATAGAGGCATCTCTCAAAACAAAAGAGAGGGAGGAAATACCTAGGAATAACATTCAAAAGAAAGAGAGGGAAAGAAATTATTTGAGGAAAAATAATTTCCTAAGGAAAAGAACAAAGTTACCAATATAAGAAATTCATCTTAAACTGTGAATCTACAATGTTCCAATGTTCTCTGGGTGCCTAGTTTAGGGTGGAGACACTCAGGTGTTTACTACCTTGGTTGTTGGGTGGAGAGAATAGGATATCTGGACTCCCAGTGGTGTTGAAGGCATGAGAATCTCCTTTTGGAACTCTTCCTAAAGATTTGAAAATTGGCTCAAGGGTGAGAGTTGTAAGTAATATTATATGTAGCCCGGAAAAGGTTGGATGGAGAATTAGAGTCCCAATCTCAATGGGAAATTATTTCAATATAATATAAGTGTTTTTATGCCTTATGTGCAAATGAATTCGATATTAATGCTTATTGTGCTATGTAACTAACATTTTGAATGTGTGGAATGTTTGTTTCCTATAAGAGTGGGAGTGTTGGTTTCCTGTGTAACATTTGAGGAATTGGCAAATCCCCTGTTTTGGTTGAATTCCTATGTTATGCTGAGGAATGTTGATTTTTTGTGAAAATGTGTAATTCCAACCTTTGTGCAGTTGATGAGGAATGGTTAAATATTGTATGTTTGAGTTGTTAATGCTTGTTTACTTACCTCAATATTGAATATTATATGCTTAACATGGAGCCAATGAGTTGATCAGATTAATATCAAAGGATGTGATTCTTGTATGAAAATGTGTTACAATTTCCCTGAGGATCTTCTGGGGAATGGGTTCATTCTTGTGTTCATACTGGGTTTGTACATTGACCTAAATGTGCTGAGTATGGGGAGGTAGAAAAATATTTATTAAACTAAATGAGTTGAAATGATTTGGTTATCACGCATTGGTTTAAAATTGGTAGACTTAGGAGGAACAACTTTGTTTATATATATATATATATATATATATATATATATATATATATAAATGGCTAGGTCAAGCAAGTATTTACTCATAAGTTTAGGATAGATAACTTTGTTTATATATAGACAAATACCCAATTATATGTTCTAGGTCAAGTTAGTTGAAGCATTATAAGCTCAGGAGGGATAGCCTCGTTTATGTATATATATGCATATTACCATTATATGGTTACAAGCCACAAGCCAAGATGGGCCAAGGAATTGTAAGCTCAAGAAAGGATAGTGAATTTCACTTTAGAGTAAAAGGAATATGCATAAGTAATGTCAAGATAGGCCAAATTATTGCTAAGCTTAGAAGGAATATCATTCCCAGTTTTATATATATATATGAGTCAACACATGATTCATCTATATTAGGTTTATTATCTAGCAAATTCCCTTTAGAAGAAGTTCCACTAGTGTGTGTAAGAGCCATATTATTTAATACACAACCAAGATTTTCAATTCTACTAATGACAGATACCTAGAATTCCTCACCACTCATACCGCACCTTGACATGCTCTGGAACACTAAAATTCCCTTGGACCTTGCATGTCTTAGAACATATTTCTACCTAGAACATCGTACCTTGACTAGGACACCCAAGCACATGTTGGCATGCCCTAGCACAATATAGAACTCCCTTAGAACATGTTGGCACACACTATAGCCCCTACCCTGCCCTAGAACATATTGACATGCAATGGCATACATTAGCACTTGTAACACATTGGCACTTGGCATGTATTGGAACCTATTGTCAGTGTGCCTAGCATGCCCCTTTTGAAAAAGGTAAAGTCATAACTTATCAACCCTATTATGTGTTCATTTCCTTGCATTTTATCTTTTTTCTCCCTTTTGTTTCCTTGACACTCCTTGACACATGTTGGAACACCCTAGCACCCTACGTTCCTTTATGCTCCCTGGCACGCCTTAGCACTAGGCATTTAATGACACACACTAACATTCCTTGGCACCTAGCAATATGCCTTGGAACATATTAGCATGTTTGGTATGCCTAAACACATACTGGCATGTTGTAGCACTCCCTAACATGTGTTGTAACACCCTGGTACTCCTGGCTACCATGCCATGGTACTCCTTGGCATGCACTGACACACATTGACACTTGATAGGCACTGGCACTTGGAAGGTATTGACACCTAATGTTGTTTTCCTAGAATTCCACTCACTAGTAGAAAATGACTAATTAGATACTAAAAAAATGACCAAAATTTGCATATAAATGACCATTTTTCATTCGGTTACCAATAGTAGCTAATTTACAGTATCTTATAACGCGACCAAGTTTTAGTCATTTTTAGCTTAGTCATTAATTGATTGTTTCAATTTTATTGTCTAGTAGTATATTTAGTCATTAATTTGGTCATTAATTTAGTCATTGATTTAGTCATTAGTTATCACAATTAATGACCAAATATTCAACAAAATATATCACTATATGATCACCTTAGAAAGCCAATTAATGACCAAAGAAATATGACCAAAATGTTAGTCATGTTATAAGATACTGTAAATTAGCTACTAATAGTCATATATATGCAAATTTTAGTTATCATTTGAAACCAGTTAATGACCAAAAAGATATGACTAAATTTTAGTTGTGTTATAAGATACTGTAAATTAGCTACTAATACTCGTATATATGCAAAATTTAGTCTTCATTTGTAATCACAATTTACTATTTGCAGTAGTCATTTATCATTTTTTGGTAGTTTCATATTCATTATATAAATGACTGATTTAGTAGTTTATATTCATTTCATTTACTTTCATAATAACCATTATAAACAACTAATTTAGTCATATATTCATTTTATTTTTGTTCATCATTAATAAATATAAACTATTAATTTAGTAGTTTTAGATTGATTGTATGTGTTTATTATTATCCAACATATATTAATTAGTATGATTTTGTTACTAAATTTAAAAAAAAATATGTCATACAATGTGCATGTTCATCTAATATGAAAACACTGAATTGAAATTGTTAATTACAACAATAAATAATATCAAATGCAACTATAAATAATTTCAACCACATAAATTATATTATATAAAATGTAAAATATTACAATATGAGTTTCTAGCTTAATATTGGTTGGACTACAATTTACACATGAAATATTGTTTCATCACTTCAAAAAATTATCATTGTGTTGCCAAGGGAATCTGGGTGAATTCACCAACTCTAGAGCCTTCACTATCAATCTTTATATGTTTGTATCATACAAGATATTATCTTTAAAGGTATCATTAGATCAGTTCTCTTCTCTCTCTTTTTATGCATTTGTGACTCTAATGCTATTGTTCTCCTTCTTCAATTCTTGCTTATTACCATCAACACTGAGTTCCTATTATGAAAATGAGAGAAGATACAATGCAAAGTATAAGACATGAAAGATGATGAACACTGAAGTATAAAATAAAGTAGACTATAAATAATTTATATGACATATCCCTGAACATCAACAATGTCAATCTCATCCTTCCCCAAAAAAGTAAGAAACTAAAAGAAGATTTCTTCAGTTGAGAAATAGTGGCTATGATGTGGTGGGATGGCCTACATAAACAAAGAAAATAAAATGTCACAATAGAAAAGAACACCTTAGGACTTAGTATTCAACCTTCAGGAAAATCTTAGGCAGAATCATGCTAACTAAGTTACATGCCAAAAACCTCAAGTTGTAAATAAATTGTGAAAACAAAAAGAAAGAAAAAACAACATATAATAAATAATGTATGACAGTTGGCTCGGAAGTTGCATCTTAAAAGAAAAAAATTATCCTATGGTTACCCATACATATGGGTGGGTAGCCTACCCCAATATGCCATGATCCTTAGGGTCTAGAGGAAGTAAACCTCCTACTAACATAATGATTGATTGGTTGCATATTGGCCTCCAAAAAACTACCATGATTTCCCTTACACATCATAGTATTCAAAGATTTAGAAAACAACACAAGAACCAAGGATATTAAATTTCATTCAATAATTACGATACATTCAAAGCATTGTGATATTAATAAAATAGTTTTGTGCAAATCTAATAACTATGGTAATCTGAAAAGTTTCACTATGCCTTTTTTATCACAAATATAAAAATGTGAAATGAAGATCTATGTAATTATTTGGTGAAGAACTCATATTATTGTTTTAGAAAAAAGAAAAGAATTTTTCCAATCCCTAAATATCACTCATTTCATTGAAATGGAAGTGTTATATAAAAAATATCCCATTGGGGTGAGACAATGTGCAAAAATTGTAATAAATTGTGCTACAAGGAAACAAGTGAATTTTAAAAATTGGAATGAAAGATACCTTAGATGTTTATAGTATTAATTGCCTAGGCATCAATGTTTAATTTCATAACAAGATAAAATAATAATGCAATGGCTAAAACACATATATCCAATATTCAACATATATATTTTTAGGTTTTACAAACGTGTACCAACATAAAAAATTTCATAGTTTGACACTTGATCAATTCCAAATATTTCTTTTTAGGAAAGTGTCAAATCCCAAAAACAAATTTCACGTTGGTCGAATTTATCAATATAGGATTAGTCCTCTAATGCTGTACCCCTTTCATAATTTCAAACTAATATTGGGCAAGTTCTCCTTCAAGTGTCAAATAGAATAAATTGATGTTGATGATAAACAACAGAGAGTAAGAGAAAGGATGGAATATCTTAACTGAGAATCATAACACATACCAAGGGTCAAATTGTCAACAATAAATATGTACTTAAAAAAAATTTCACTGCAGCAACAAACTTACTAAAGAGTCTACACCATGGTCTTTTAGAAGTTCAATCATAGCGAGCTAGTTAGCACCCTATGGATTTGCAAATGGCTACAAAGTAAATTGTCTCGCTTAAGTCCCCAAACAAAACAATGCACATAGTGGATTCAGTACCACTAATGTTCTAAATTTGAAAAATAAAAACAAATTAATAAATACTCCAAACAAGGTAAATATTTATAGCAACAAAATATTTGGAAGGTGAAAATTACACTCCTTAGCTCTTGATTTATAAAACAAGCTTTCAATTGGAAATAAGTTGTGATACCAAAGATGAGAACTACAGGAAGGCTCAAGTGGAACTGGCTAATGATAAAGAAGAGGCATTCAATGCCAAGATGATAATTTGGAAGAATTTTATCTAAGAGTGGATGGAGGTAAACCTTTTTTCTTCAATTCAAGCAAAAGACCTACACATTTCCAGTTGTTCACTATGATTTATTCATTTACAACTTCTAGTATGAATCTAAACTTATTGTCCAATTTCAGCAAATAAACCTAAACGTTGTCAAATTGAACTTTTTGAATTCACAATTTCAATTCAATGTTAGGAGGTTTGATCCAAAAAAATTGTTACTCATTATTTGAAACAAAAACACAATTTGTTTGGCTTTTAAATTTTCAACTCATGGTAACTTTTGAAGGGGCGTTGCTAAAACAAGTCCTTGGACAAAAAATACACTAAGAATTCAATAAAAACCTATAACAACAATATCAAGGGCCAAGGCAACAAAATACAATAGGTAGAATACAACAAATAGAGCAGGAACAGAAATGGAAGAAAACAAATGTGTTGGTAATGGTGAGTTGAAAATAAGGCCCCGGGGAAAAAGAGGACAATAAATAAAACACCTACCTTTCTCTTTTCATAAAATTCTATTCGAATATGATATAAGTCCTCGAAAACTACACTTTTATGAGGTAATCCAATCTAGAACTCTTCTTTAACTTGTACATTTAAAGACAAGAATTGAAACCTATAGAAAACCAAATAACGATGAGTTTTAGGAATGTGCCTTGCTCATGGGTCTCATATTTATGAATAGTTTTCTTTGAGTAAAAACGATGCATGTACTTGTATTGATTGTAGTAGTCAATTTGAATTTATTTAAAAGACCTTCTTGAAGTTCAATCTTTCTATTCTCTTCAGATGGTGACACCTCAAAAATGGACCCTGGTATCAATATTGTATTCCTTGTAGTCTTCGAAGAAAAATATTTTCATTAGAAAATAATTTCACAATATTTAAAATTTCTTAGGCATAACCTATTTAGATGAATGCTACCAACGTACCCTTATGAAAGGATATTTAATCTTATCATTCCCTATCATCAATGCTTCCAAAAGTTCCTTGTAATCTAAGTCCACCTGCGAACATGCAACTCTATAATTCTCAATGTGGTATCACTAATTTCCTCTATGATTCCACTAATGATGTAAGTCACACAGTTATCCTTTACAACTATTTGTTCACTTGAACACACCCAAGATTAAAGGTGAAAACACAAGTTGAATCAAATTTGTAAAATATTCTACAAACATCGTTACTAAATAATGGACAAAATATTACATTAGAACCCTTGTACGAAGCAGTCATTGGCTTCAAGGGTTCATCATTAATCATGCACCTTATATTTGCAGCAATATCCCTTGGGTTGTAGTTAGGCACAAAGGAACTCCAACCAGTTCAAGTTCCTTCACTTTTATTCACAGGGACCATTGGAATAATTGGCACATACCTGAGCCACAAACAAAATACCAATGAAAACCCATGCTTGCAGTAAAACATATATATAACACAAGTCCTGATGTACAAGACTCCCGAGAGTTATTCAAAATTCCTAATTCCCACATTTTGTCATCCTTTTGTACCATCCTATCAATTTATGCAGAATTTATGAATATAATAATTTATCATCCTTCTGTATCAAACTACTTACCATGTTGGTTCAATTTTTGGTCCATCTTCATTCAAGTGTTCCCGAGTACATCATCCTCTTTTGTGAAGGAGAAGCATATTATTGTGATAGGCATGTGAAAACGTATTGAGCGTTAGCATGATATTTTCCACCCTATCATAAATAACCCACCATGTGCAAGAGGTCACATTTAGATGTGAGTATAAATAGCAATGATAAAGGTTATTAAGATTTCAAAAGAAACTAAAGAGAAACTTCATGTGCAACCTTTGTTGTTGTTGGTACTACTTTTATTACTATAGAAGGTACTTGGATTCGATGGTGGTCATTGAAGTTGAAGCCCAGAGAGAAGGCCCTAAGCTTCAAAGGATTCACTATCATAAGTATCAATAATGTAGAGGCACAGAGGATACTTTTGCAAGGTAACATCAACAACAATTCAAAGGCTACTAATTTACAAAGTTCTTGACATTTCACTAGGAAATGCCATCCCCAAGTGGAGCCACTATTAGGTTCCTTCACCAATAGGAGTCATAATTTGGATTGACTAAGGTTCAGCCTTGTAATATTGTACATAAATTTTCTTTCTGCAAATGTTTTCCATATTAAAAAAATTTAAAAATGTAAAGAGGGTATGTCCTAAAAGAATAATCAAAGGACAAAAAGAATGAAAATAGGTCACAAAAAATGAAAAATATGAACCCCAAGAAAACAAAAAAGACCATGAAAGTGTGCAAGTCAAAATTCCACTACTATTTAGTTTTTATGCTTAAAAATGATTGTGTGCAGCTTGTCACTTATGCCACAATCCACGAATAGTCAAAATGGTTAAACTTGGCTATTTCATGTTTTCAATTTCATGTCTATAGATAGAGAATAAAATCTGATGAAACAGTGTAATCTTGGCAGATAATTAGATCGATAGACTAAATAAAAGGAGCTCAACTGTGTAAACTGAGCCCTTGGATGAAATAAGGTTTGATTGAGATAGTTTGCTATGTAAAGAAAAGAAAATGTTGAGAATGGTTTGCTAGCTTAAATGCACCCTAATAAAGTGAAGAAAAAATGGTAGAATGAATACATGGGTAAGTAGAAGAAAGGTTGCAAAAGTATGGTGATTGATTAAACAAACAACATATTTATCATTTTTCATCATATGTTCCAAATATGAATGAACAATCAAACATGTAAATGGATTTCAAAGTCAATTAATTAACTTCCCCCATTCATTTCACCCCTGTACTTAACTAATTTCCCATAATAAAGTTCTAAGTATTTAAAACCTTTAAGCCAAAGAGGCCCAGAGCATTTCTCTGACTTTTGGAGGGACTGGACCCTCAGCTCAATGACTTATGGATATCAAATACTAGATTTCCCTCATAAAATTCATCCCCCCGATCAGTTCATTCAGTTTCCTAATAAAACTCATTTTCCTAAGGGTAAAATACTTTTTTCCTAGGAAAAGCATTTTTCCCCATATAAAGCACTTTCATACCATAAACCCACAAAAATTCTTTACCCTAAGTATTAATGTAAATATGTGAAAAACATGTAATTCACAAAAAATCATTGTACTTAGTGTTTTTCCCTTTTCCGCCCATTTTTCATATTAATTACTAACTTTTATTAATATATACAAAATCCCCAAAACACACAATTTCTTTATATATTTAATTCCCGTGTATAAATTAGACCCACCACTTCATTTAATTATAAAATATATTACTACCCATAACTCGAAAAAATAAATAACCCCACTTTAGCCCTTAATCCTACATTAAAGCACCTCAATGAGATTAAACTCTAAATTAATCTCATACTGTCATAATTAAGTGCCCACTAGGCCCCCCACTAGCCTCCGTGAAGTTTCCCTGCCCGATCACTATGCGATCATCCCCCTCTTCATCCGAAAACCCTCGTCCATATCGGGCTAACCCGACATCTATATTTTACCCACTCGATGAATTGGTTTCTCCCCCAGCCCCCGATGCTATGTGTCATCCGATGAATGGAATCGGGCGGCCCCTCCTGAATACCACCAAGTGCCCAAAAGTGGTGCGATATAAATCATCTACCACCCTCCCGCTACACGAAAAATCAACCACTTTTCACCCCATACCCACCAAAACTAACTTTTTACGTATAAAAGCCAAAAAACCCCAAATTGTTTGTTTTCACTAATATTTCATCTGCAAGCCTCTATACACTTGCACAAAACCTACAAACATCGAAGCCGTCAACCCACATACAATTTCACTCCAAAGACGCTGCAAACAACCCAATCGGCCTTGCAGCCTATACATAGCACATTCAACCACTTGCAGTCGCCAACCACCCTACTCGAAACAAATTTACCCCAGTTCCAGGTATTTAAACCAGAATTCACCAAATACCCTATCAATTTCAAAATAACCATTTGCTGAGTGTTTAGTTAAGTTAAAGATTAATTAAAAATACTCAAGAGCTTGAGCCATAAACTACTGCGGAACATCATTGCCCTAAAAACTTTGAATCCCTCCCCACACTCACATCCACAAGAACTGAGTATGGTTGCCCCAATTGCAATGGATGTGAGGCCCATCACTACACCTCATTTAGACCTTGACCACCTTCCCCTGGCTGACAGAGACTTCCAGATAAAAGATACCACTATCATAGAGCTCCTGCTCAAAGTTCATTGCCAAAGTAGGGACAAGTTGTTGAACCATGCTAATGAAATTGGACTTTGGGAATCAAATTTTCCAATGTACTAGTTCCCACAAGTCCACATTTTTCCTTAAATTGTGAATATGTGCTATGCTTGCTACGTCCCCAGTCACAAAACCATCATGTCTCATGACCAGAAGGTCCTTTTCACCATTATCTCCGAATCCATCAATGAAATGTTGCAGCTCCAACCAAGACCAAACCCAACTCCCCTCTCAATTGGAGACCTATTATACTTATACCTCAAACTCAGCTCTGCCAAATTGGCCCAACTATTCCAAACCTTCATCATAGAAGAAAAGCACATCCCTAACAACCCCCCTCCATATGTAGCAACTATTTTTTCCCCTTGGAGCTGAAATATTGTCGCCATGATATCTTGTGTTTTGGGTTACTCCACAAGTGAGTATATTGATGAAATTATCTTGGCTTTCATGTCCATATATACCCTAGGGCAACCTCCTACAACCA
>Ga0115851_101603_pt1 | contig 12001 bp, 17 predicted proteins | sample InSIn2gowninarea_FD_83865 | JGI IMG/M metagenome (GOLD analysis project Ga0115851, IMG submission 83865)
AAAAAAAAAGAAACAAATAATAAAAAAAAAGATAAAAAAAAAAACAGAAAGAATGAAAAAAAAATAAAAAAAAAATAAAAAAAAAAAGAAAAATATGAACCCCAAGAAAAGAAAAGTCCATGAAAGTGTGCAAGTCAAAATGCCACTACTTTTTACCTTTTGTGAAAAATAAATGATTGTGTGCAGTTTGTAATCTTTGCCACAATCCATGATAGTCAAAATGTTTAAGCTTGGCCATTTCATGTTTAAATTCCATGCCTTTAAATAGAGAATAAAATATGACCAAACTATTTAATCTTGGCAAATAATTAGATAGGTAGAGTAAATTAAAGGAGCTCAACTGTTTAATCTAACCCCTTAGATGTAATAAGGTTAGGTTTAATTAGTTTATTGTTGTAAAGAAAAATAAAAATGTTTGATAAGGATTTGATAGCTCAAATGCACCGTAATAAGGAGAATTAAAAATGGTAGGATGAGTAGGTGGGTAAGTAGTAGAAAGGTTGCAGAATTTTGATGATTGATTAGACAAAAGGATGTGTATCATATTTTTCATCATAAAAGCTCCAAGTGTGAATGGGCACTCAAGCATGCAGATGGATATCAATGTCAATTAATTAATTTTCCTTATTCATTTTACCTTTTACTCAACTAATCTCCCAAAATAAAGATCAAAGTTCTCAAAAACCCTAAGTCAAAAAGGCTCAGAGCATTTCTCTGACTTTTGGAGGGACTAGACCCTCGGCTCAATGACTTATAGGCAATAAGTACTAAAATCCCCTCATAATAATTCATTCCCCCACTTTCAGTTCATTCATTTTCCCTAAATAATATTCCTTCCTAAGGTAAGATCATTTTTACTTAGGGAAAGTATTTATTCTCCCACATAACCCATTTTCACATCAAAAATACAAAAAAACACTATATCCTAAGTTTTATGTGATTATCAAAAAGCATTAAAAACATGAAAATCATATTCTTAGGGTATGGTGCCCCTTCCACTCATTTAACTAAATTACTAATTTATTTATTAAATCCTTAAACCCGTTTCCCGTATATATATTAATTCCCATAATAGTTATTAATCCCACCATAGTTTGATTATATAAACTCAAGTTTCTACCCCGCACCCACTAACTAATCGATCATCGATTAGTTATTTAATAAACCCAATTAAATCCCACCCAATGCCTTAATCCCCACCTTAATCATGCATTAAAACTAAACTACAACGCTTAATTGCCCATCGGGCCCATCCATTACCTTCTGTGCAACTCCATTACTCGGCTACTACACGATCTCTTCCCTCCCCATCTGACGGCCCGTGTTGATTTCGTAAGGGCCTGAAATTTGAATGTTACCCACTTGAAATGGGTTGTTTTATGCTAGGCCCCCTAGGCGATGTGGCACTAGATGAATGGAATCAAGCAGTCTCCCCCCAATATCATCAAACACGCAAAGGTTGTGCAAATTAAACAACTTACCACCAGCTCGCTACCTACCAAAACAACCACTGTTCACCCCACTACGTGACAAACAATCACTATAGACCCATACCCGCGAAATTGACTTTTCGAGCATAAATTAAAAAAAAGCCCCGTATCATTGTTTTTTATCATTTTTTTCAACTGAAAGCTTCCATGCACGCATCTGTGAACGTCCAAATTGTCAACCCATGTACAATTGCACACTGAAGATGCTACAAAGCTCCCATATTTCCTTCCAACCTGTTTAAAGCTTTTTCAACCATTCACAATTGCCATTCACCGGGGTTAGACCTAGTTTCATCAAATTCCAGGCATTTAACCTAGAATCCATTGAAAACCCTATAAATTTTCGAACTAGTCACTAGGTTTTCTTAATTGAAATTAAAGGGAAACTCTAGTAAAGTGAAAACCCACCTGGAATAGACTCACCTTGCCTGAAAAAATTGAAAATTTACCTTCCCCATTCTTAAATCCACAAGAACTAAGAATGGCTGCCCCAATTTCCAAGGCTGTCAGGCCCATTTCCACTCCTCACCTAGACTTGGACCACCTTCCCCTTGCTGATAAAGATTTCCAAATCAATGACACCTATTTCCTTGAAACCCCCATCAAACTATACTGCCGATATAGATATCATTACCTCAACCACACTGATAAAATTGGTCTTTGGGAATCTAATTTTCCTAGGTATCAATTCCTTGAGGTACATATCTTTCCAGAAATAGTCTGTTATTGCCATGCAGAGTACATCCCCAGCCAAGGAGAAATTATGTCCCCAGACCAAACTATACTTTTCACCATAGCTATTGAATCAATTCATGAAATGTTGCAACTTCAACAAGAACAAAATTTAACCCCTATTTCAATTAGAGACCTATTAGACAATTTCCCCAAGCTTACCATTGCCAAACTTGCTAAGATGTTTCAAACCTTCATTAGGGAGGAAAAGCATATCCGAAAAGATCCTCCTCCATATGTAGCTACCACATTTTTCCCATTTGGTCAAGACATTATAGCAATGATTTGTAGTGTTTTAGGATACACAACGAGTGAGTATATAGATGAAATCATCTTAGCCTTCATTTCAATCTTCAATCCAAGAAAACCTCCTACTGTCATGTATGATTATGCCAAGTACACAACTAATAGGATGCATGAACAATTTCTTAGAATGAGTAACGAAAGAGTATTCAAGTATTCCTCAGTTTTGTACCATCTTTTTCTATATTACCAAGCTGACAAGTTGCCCTTCACCCTGAAAAAGCTTGATATCAAAGGTCATCATAGGTTAGTAATCTTCTAGAATCTTATGATCCATAAGCATGACTCCCCATATACATACACAGACTTCATAGATCCTTTTGTACATCCTATAGTGACAATGCTACTCAGAAGTCCTCCAAGAATTAGTTCAAATATCAAGAGGATCCTGCAGCTTTCAAAACAACACAAAGTTGGATTTTGGTACTTGCACCAAAATCACACTAAAATTAGGATCTATCGTTGTGAGTTGGCCCCATATAAACTGCCTAGATACCTCCCAATGAGGTTATTTTCTCTGGAGTACTATAGGTAGATAATCAACTCAGATGAGTTTCATTTTGTTAAAGCCAAAAAGAAGGCTCAACTCAGAATTAAAGTTCAACTAGGCCCCTTCCTATGTAATAACTGAGAAGCTGGAAAGGAGTTGAGAAAATCATTCAGAGACTTAAACTAAAACATAGTTTCATATGGAGATATGATCCCTATGACTTCGTCTGTAATAGAAGGCAGAAAAACAAGATGGCTCCCTACATTCACCACCGAATCCCTGAAATAGAAAAATATGAAAATCAATTAGAATAGGTGGAGAATAATTTAGTGGATAGGGATAACACTAAAGTTGCGGTTGAAAATTCTCATATTGATCTAGAGAAAAGGCTTGATGAGGTTTCTTTCCTGCAGGTGCCAGGGAGAATCTCAAATCCAAGGAGAATCTCAGGTACAAAGTGAATCACATATAGAAGAAGAATCCTAGGTGCAAGAAGAGTTAGAACAACCAATCCTATCAGATGAATTAACTCAAATAGGTATACCAGAGTTCATCATGAGTACTCCTCTAACTTACAAACTCCTCTAAATGAGGAGAAAAGCCTCAAAATAATTAGTGAAGAGGCCACTATTTTAGGCAAGGAAACCACACAAACATATGTAGAGACCAATGTGGCCAAAAGGCAAAGGTTAAATCCTATCACTAAACAAGAATTCATAGAAGAAAAAGTTGGGCCCACCATCACAGAAAGACAAGGAAGCAGGCCTGCCACTCCTTCTGGGAACACACCATAACCTTCCACATCACATACTCAGATGTTGGAAAGGGAGCAGAGTATTGAAGTGTCCTCATTTAGGATGCCAACTGATAGAGACCAAGACATCAGGGAAAGATACAAGAATATAAAATCCAATAATGAGAGGCTAAAAGCCGAGACTTATGTACAATACGTAAAGATGGCACCTACCAATCAGACAAGGCTTATGTCAGCCTATGATGTGAAAGAGGTCAAAATGCAGATGAAATTTATGAAGCCTACTACTCATCAACCAAGAACATCGGCGAACCTCAAAAAGATAGATTTCGAAGTACTGCTTAAGACATTCATCCTATTAACTAGATTGAGTTGCACAAGCAGATAGGGGAGATGATTTACTCCACCTTGACAGGGAAAGCAATCACAACTCACCAATTTCAAAACTCCCTAAATAACATATTAGCTCAGTTCCAATTGGAGAAGGCCTCTTCATAGGCCAAAGACACCAGAATCGAGTCCTTATATGACTTAATCATTGAGTTGAGACATGATCCCAAAGATGTAAAGGCCACCGAAAAATTGATAAAGAAGAAGTATGATGACCTAACTGCCTTGAAGAAGCAACTCAAGATTCCACCCGTATATCACCCACAAATAGTAGAAGTCCTCGAGACACAAAAATGAAAAGAAGAACTTATGGACTTGGTCCTAAAGCTAAATGACCAACTTAAAGAAACAGAGAAAGAGTTGGACACATTGATTCAGTCCAAACAAAGTGACTTGGCCACCATTTCTAGGATTGTTATTCCCACTACTTCTACTGCAGTTCCTTCAACATTGGCAGAATAATTGGCACCCACAACTTCCCCTGCCACAACAATTCCTATCAATATTGAATCTACAATAGCAGGTGCTTCAATAGAGAAAAGAGCAAAGCTAGTAAAAGCCATGGAGGATATATCAATCCAGGAAAAAAATATCAAGAGGCTAAAGGAGAAAGTGGCAAGCTTAGAAACTGACTGTAAGCTTACCCAAAGTCAGCAGAGAGAGGAAACACAGAAATCCATAAGTATGGGTGAGAAGATCAAGGTCCCAGACGAAGATTTAACTATACTAAAGCCACTAAGACAGACCAAGGAGATGCTCTGGGCCAATATCATTAACTCTGTCAATGATATTTGGCCATCAATTCAAGTAATATTTCAGAAAACTAAATTGGTAAAAGTGGCCACTGAAACAATTTAGAAAGTAAAGGAACATTTAGGAGACCAACCTGAGGATGCTAATCGAATCATCCACTTCTTGAACAATAAAAATAGACATGAACTTAATGAGCTTGGTGTAGAGGATAGGACTGAAGCCATCTTAGAAGTCAAAAAGGTTCTTTCCAAAAGAAACTTTATGGTCAACTTAGAGGAAAAATGCCATAAAATGGAGGTGGCCATTGACAGATTCATGGCCAAATTTAGAATCTTGAGGGATAAAGGCCTTCCCAGTCCTATGGTCATCCATGATAAACTGATGACCCAATTGGACTACACTGACAGACTAAGGAAGTTTGCCAAGGAACAAGCAAGCACTTTAGGCATCAAAACCTTGCCAACTGGAAAAGTATTGTATGATACTTTGGAGAATCTGTTTTTTATAGAACATGAGATGAAGTATTTGTTTGTCACCAAACCTAATTTTTCCAAATACATAGAAGCAGATGAAATATATAAAAGAATGCTCGAAGTAAAGTTACATGAGGATGAATAGTGGGAAAAGATGACCGATTTACTATAATTTACCACAGTAAATCTGAATGCAGATAAGATACAAATAAACAAGGTGAAAGAGTAGTAGGTTAAAGAGTATCAGTGAAAGATTAAAGATAAAGATGATTCCAACATACAAATATCAGCCAGCTCAAAGGGATCAAATCCAACTGCAATAGCCATCACTACCATAATAAGAGGGACAACATGATGCAATTTTCCATCTATCCCTACTTTCATGCTTGAAGATATTTTTATTCCCTAGATTAAATCTCATATTATTATGAGATGTTTTGTAAATATTTTTTGTATAAATACTTCACATTTCGAAGTATTGAGGGTGAATTCAAAGACATTTTTGTAGACTTTTATCTCAAATCAAAGTGCTATTGTATCAAAACTAGATTGGCTTGCTAGATCACGGAATAAAGCTCAAACATTCTTTAGGATTCTTGTGTAAAGAAAAATAAAATACTTATTCTGTAATGTGTATTATTGTTTTTCCTTATGTTTCTTAATAATCATATGTGTTTATATGAAATCTGAATGGTAAACTAGGAATGATATTTCAGAACTTGCTTTAATGCACTCTGTCTTGACTATTTACATTCTTAATGTTTTCTACTAAACTATCCTAGTTAGGGAATTCTTAAATGCTCCGTTACTTCCATACTTTCTCCCCCCTGGTATATAGCAGAGGATTCTTAATTGCCCTTTGTTCATGATCACATGTTTCCCTTCATTCTGATCCCGGTCTAAGGATTCTGCATTTCCCTTTCACCCTAGTTAGAACTATCTCATCCATTAAACTTGAGGATTTGCCTTTTTCTTTGCTATCCTACCTTGTGAAGATTCCCTTTAATGATCTGGTCCAGTTAAGCTATGCTTTGATTGACTCCATAGCCCAGTGGCTTGCAGACCTAGCTCTATCCATCCTTTCTAAGAATTCCACAACCCAACTTTCAAACCAAAATCAAAATCCTCATGAACACTAAGAACTAGCCTGAAATCTAATGAAAACCAAGTTAAATCATAAAGAGAGAGACCTCTGTGGACTTAGGTTGTCTAGAACTTGAGTTTAAAAGATTGGTTTGTGCTTACCTTGGATTATTCCTTATTTTGATAACTTCTAGGGAAAACTTATGAATGATAACATAGTGGCGACCATACTAGGGAATAAAATCCTCAGTCTTAATAAACCTTTGAGAAATTTGAAATCTTTATTTCAATCCTCTTGAAGGGTTTATTAGAAGTTATTTACAAAAAATTTACAACAAGAAAATAATTAGAAAAATCTTGAAATATAGCTTCAGGAAGGACTCACTATATTACAGCCAATCCTGATCCAAATCCTGCCCTAGTAATGGATAATAACAACCTGATTTGGAGAATATCTAGAAGATAAGAAAGTTTAGTCAGTCCAACACCTTCAATCAAAGAAGACTCATGCCCTGATGAGTGGTTATTTTTAGAAGACCTCTCTTTTGATGAGTCATTTGAGCTTTCCTTATTTAGAACCAAGTCTGAAAGTGCACTTGATGACATAGTTCTAGATTCAGAGTTTACTACAGATCTTGAAGTCCAAAAGGAAAACCTGTCAATTGATGAGTATATTTTAAATTCCCCTTAGTCATCCCTTACTACTGTTAAAATTCCTGAGCTTTATGAAATAGTTTCAACTTCATTTAGTTCACCATTATTTCCCTCCACCTCTGAAGTTCATTCCTCACCTCAATTCATACCCTCACTTCCCTACCAACCTATCATTAACTGTCAAACAACCATTGTTCCTAGTTCTTTATCAACTACTATATTATCCCCTGCTACCCCAAGTCAACTTCTTAGCCCAACCCAACATAGAGCCATGGCAAATAGATATGCTTCCCTTGTGTTACCTGCTCCACTAGGTGCCATGCCACAAGACTACGAGAACAAAATTGTCCAATTTGATCAGATAGGACCTTATACAACACAACAACATGGAAAAAAGATGGAAGATTAGTTTGAATTACACGAAATTGATGTTGGAGATGTTCAAATGAGACTATTTGCTCACACTCTAGCTAGTGATGTTAGGAAATGGTTTAGAGCATTGCCTCCTAATATCATAGATAGTTTAGAAGTATTTTATCAGCAGTTTTTAAACATATGGGAAAAGAAAAAGAACCCTCTGTAGATTCTTTCAGAACACAAGAGCATCAGGAGAGGACCAAATGAAACAATCCAGGATTACTGTACTAGATTTAACTATATATACAATGTAATACTAGTCAATCTTAGACCCCCACCTCACTTAGCTCTGATAAAGTTTCCTAATGGTTTTGATATTGATATGGCATTCCAACCCAGGGAGAGAAATCCTCAAACTTTAGAAGACATGCATAGTGTAGCAGGTAGTGTAGAAGCTAACTTGCTAGCAAAAAAAGCTAGGGTTAGGAATGAAAGGAGAGGACCTGTGAAAGATGAAGCCTCACCCTCTAACCTTAAAATAGATGTCCTAACCAAATGAATGGAAAACTGATGGATAGCATAGAGAACATTGAAAGGAAGCCTCAATGGGATAATCAATAAGCACCTCCAGTGAAAAAACCAAACTTTAGAAACAATCAAAATCAAAGTACTGGAAAAAATGGACCTGATCATAACATTAGGCCTCCTTTTCAAGAAAATTATGTTGAAATATCCAATTCAGAAGACCTTAAACAAGACATACAAATAAACTTAATGGGATTAAATGAAGAGGAAACTATCTTCTTGACTCAAGATGATCAAGAATTACATATGCTTCAGCAATTGTAGACCCGATGTGGAGAATCATTCGATTATAAACAAGGGTATGATTTTGCTATCTTCGAAATGCAAAAATAGTAGAACTTGAGGAGTAAAGAGAACACTGATACTCTTGACCAAAACAAGAAAGAAATACCAAATCAACCTAAGAAAATCAAAACAGCTCGAGTTGCTAAGACTCTCCAAAGCCTCTCTACACCAAATCAAAACCCTCCTGGTCCCACCATTGTAGATATAACTCATGACCAACCCCCTAATGAGAAACCATCCACTTTAATCCCCTCCAAAGTGACAGTGGAGAAATCTTCAAACATCATTTTAGAAAATCCACGAGAAAAGACTTCAAATGCAGAAGAAGAAGAGAAACCTAATCCAAATCCTTCCATGAAAATTCCAAATCCTCAAATAGGGAAAGCCCCTTTGCCTTTCAATTTGGGAGCATAGGTGGCTAAGCTAAAAATTTCAGTCCCCTTAACATAGTTGATTAAAAATAAAACTTACAAGTTTCAAATAGGAACATCTTTAAACTTCGTTTAGAATTAAGACTCTGTTAACTTCTTTGATGATAAACCTGAGCTTATATTCGGTCCTAATGTTAATGGCAAACCATTAGAAGGAGGGATACCACCTTTTTATATTAGCCTTAACATTCATGATAAAATCTTACACAATGCAATGTTAGATTCTGGGGCTTCACATAATTTAATGCCTAAATCTATTATGGAAAAATTAAAATTCGAGATTACTAGGCCTTACAAGGACATATTTTCATTTGACTCAAGTAAATTAAAGTGTCTAGGGTTAATTAAAGACTTGTGTGTTTCCTTAGTACAACATCCTACTAAAACCATTCTTATGGATATAGTTGTTGCTGATATACCACCTAAATATGGCATGTTATTGTCTAGCTCATGGGGGGCCAAACTCCAAGGACCTTTGCAACTTGACATGTCGTATGCCACAATTTCAGTTTTTGGACGTCCTAAAAAACTATATAGAGAGACTAATGAAATATGTAGTGAGTAGCCAGGATAGGCCTCAAAACTTTCCTATCTATTCCATGCATTTTGACATCAATTCTTTTATTCTATACAATTTTGAACAAACACAAGAAACCACTTTAAACAACATTATTTTAGAAACAAAAGAAATTGTAGTTACAACCTAAAAGGAAATTGTCCAAACTCAAGAGCTTTTTGATAAAAAAAGATGATCAAGGTACCTTAATCAATGAAAATTTTGTCCCCCTAGACAGTAAGAATTATGAACATGAAATATTATGGCATCTTGAATTTCATGGATTAGTGAAAAGGTTAGGAGCAGGAGTAGGAGTGTGGATTTACAATTTAGAGAATGATTACTCAGAGAGTCATGCTTACAGATTGAATTTCAAATGCACTAACAACATGGCTATTGATGAAGCACTTCTTTTAGGTCTCAAATTACTTAGAAAGTTAGGAGCTATAAGAGTTTCTATTATGGGATATTATGAGTTGGTTATAAAACAAATTAATGTTGTATATATGACCAAAGATCCTAGGTTAAGTTTTTACAGAGGAACAATACTAGAAATATTGAACACTTTTCTAGAAACTAAGCTTGCAGTCATCCCAAGGAAACATAATATGCAGGCTCATATTTTAGCAATGTTCACTAGCACTTGTAAGTTACCAATCCAACCTAACTGTTAGTACACTACTGACATTAGGCACAGACCTGATATCCCAGATAACTAAAAAAACTGGCAAGTATTCACTAATGACCAACAAATATAAAAAAATTTAACCTTAGATGAGGAATTTATAAATAGTAATATAGATACTGACATAACATTAGATACCTATTTTAAATATAAAGTATAGATTAACAAAATAGAGGATGAAGAGACAAATAGATTTCATCCCACTAAATTTACAAAATCAGATGTACAAAACCTAAAGCAACTTGAAATTGAAGAGATAATTAATGAAGATTCTGAAATTATTAATCTCAAAGACAACTTTTTGCCCAAAGGATTAACTCCTTTGGAAGACTTGTTTGATTCGAATGATATCCCTAGAAAACCAAATCTGGAACCCTTGGAATCTGATATAGAGGAGTGTAATATAGGTATTGAAGAAAATCCAAAATTGATAAAACTTTCAAAGTCCTTACCTCCTGAAAAAGTGAAATACATTGAATTGTTAAAGTAATTCCAAGATGTCTTTTTTGGAGTTATAAGGGCCTCATGTCCTATGACACCATTATAATACAACACACCATCCCCATAAAAGAAAACCATAAAGCTTTCAGACAAAATCTTATAAGGATTAATCCCATCCTCATTTTTTTGTAAGTTAAGTTAATCTATTAATACGTAACAAAAAACATACAATGAGGCTCAGGCCTCAACAATGCTTAGCATAGTTTATCAGATAATATCTTGACTACCCCAACATTGGGGAAACTTGTTCGTAGAGGAAAAGAACCTAGATATGAGATATCATTCTTTAAGACCAAAACAAACAACAATCAAAGAAGTTTCACCAAGACAAAAATACATCCATACAAATTCCAGTAGAGCAGACATATAAAAAAAATACCAGTCAGTAAAGGAAACCTCAGCTACTAACACCTGGCAGCCACGTATCATCATTTGAACTCATCTGTGATGGGCTCCTCTATAATTGGACATGTATACTACGTCCAGTCATCCTCCTCCTCCGACGATGCACCACCATGTGGCCCACCGGCAGGTTGGATGCCACCATAGCCACCAGCCGTCACCTGCGGAGTTAACCCTTCAGTCCCTCTTCCACCTGGGGAGTGTCTGGCACCAGAACTACCACCCTCAACACGTTGACTGTCATCCATGGTCTGGCCATGCAGAATAGCCTTTTCCTCTTCCAATAGATTATTTCCAATGTCACGACCATTTTTGCGTCTATGAGTCTTCTCTTGCCACATTTCAGAACTTTCCGCCTGGGTAACTTGCATCTCATTATCTTCAGTGAAAAGGATGGTGATTGTAGCAGTAATCATTGGCCTATACAGGTTGTTGTGAAATCTAAATTGGGTCGAGTGGGGATAAGGGTGAGGGGTCAAAGGGAAATTGGTAGTGTGAACCGCGAAATCTCTATGACCTTCACTTGGAGACAGAGCATGACCTCGACCACTGCGAGTATTGGGGTATCTTCCCAAAACAGAGCTATGGGGGTGACGAAGTTCAGGGGAAGGAGAGGAGGTACAGGCTCAAGATTCGGCATCGTTTGAAGGTGCTCACTACCTCCCTGAGTCCCTTCTCTGCAGCTCCTCATGTGATGACGAACCATGACAGTATTCCTGGACAAATTTTCAGTGGGAATGATGGTGGAGGAATTAAGCAGGGAAACAAAGATAGGATGGGAAAAGATTAACTGGGAGAACTTGCAATGGGAATGGTGATGCCCATTACCAAAATCAACACAGCTCGCTAACCAGCAGCGATGCCCAGTGACTTTGGGTGAGCTGGGTTCAGGAGCTTGGGGTGGGCAGCTACAGTGGAGCAAGGGAGAAGGAGATACAATGAGATGAGGGGAGTCCATGTCTGGGAAAATGATAGCCATTTTTTGACCCAAGCATTCATTAAATGTTGCTTGTGGTCTGTCATGAATTCGACTTAGGCTGGTGTGGGGTGGAGCACCATGACCAAGTGGCCCATCCT
>Ga0115851_101604_pt1 | contig 12000 bp, 15 predicted proteins | sample InSIn2gowninarea_FD_83865 | JGI IMG/M metagenome (GOLD analysis project Ga0115851, IMG submission 83865)
CTGCCTCCTTTCTCCGCACGTTGTTATCCTCCCCCTTAAATATGAGCTAGTACACATATCTACTCATTTGCTCCTCAACTTCCTTCCTTAAGGAGATTCTAACCTTCAAAACAACATTGCACTTTTCAAGTGCATTTCAGCCAATTGTGCTGATACATAAACTCGTGGAAGTAGACCAACTTTTTTGGTCTATTAGCGAAAACCTATTGCAGATGGATGATGTTAGGGAGGTAACCATCTAGCTTCTCGAGGTGTGTTGTGATTTGGGACTTGTGTTGTCGGATTTCAACACCTTCCTCAATGAGGCTGTATATTTGAGAAGACAGCTTCTTAATAGTTTCGATCATCTCCCTCTTCAGCTGGTCCTTCATCAGCTCCCATCCTTCATGGAACGAGGCTTGCTTCTTTAGATCGACAGGGTGGTGCTAATGGTCTGGAACTCCTTAATAATTTTCCTGCTGGCCGTGAGTTCCTTTTTCAGCCTTTTCACCTCCTTTTTTTGCTTCATAGCCTTCCTATTCGATGATTGTAGCATTCTGAGTCACAATGTGCTTGCGGGTTGTCAGTCCTAACTTCACAGGCATCTTAAACGTCTCAATCATGTAGTCCTTGGGCCTTTGAGGATGTTTTTCCTTTGAATAGTAGTGAATGATAGAGATCTCTTTCTGGGTGATGGAGACAAATGTATTGACTCTTCTAACCTTCTTACCATTGGAGAGCTCCTCTTCTTCATCCTTAGATCTCAAGTCCCGATCTATCTCCTCATCATGAGCCTTACTCATGCTGAGGGCTCTAAGGCAGGCATCTAGGTCAAGGTCCGGATGTTTGGTTGCTGGCTATGTAGGGAGTCTATGCCTTTCTTTCATGGCTGAGGGGATCTCTCATGGATGGTCCTCTTCACAAAGGGCTTTTGGGACGAAGAGGGTGACCTCTTTATGTGTTCGGCAAGAGAGGGCTTGGAGGTACCCACCTCTTTGGTACACTTCACTTTGATGATCTGGATCTCATCATCATAGGTCCCAACGTATACAATCTCATTGTCATCTAGGAGAGTCTCAGTCTTCGTCTCATCAGACGTAGAAGCACTGACAACTACATTGTCTTGGCTAGGGTACTCTTCGTTAGCAACATCATTTGCATCATCATCATCATCTTCTTCTGCTCCCTCTTCACCCCGGGTCTCCTCATCACTTCTCTGGCTCTATGTTTCTTCCTCGGAGCCTTCTACTGTACGGTCAGGTTCTTCATCATTTTCTTCATCGGAAGAAGTGGAATGTTCAGAAGAACTAGAGCTTGGTTGCAACGGGGGAACTCTCTCTCTACATCCAGGAGGACAAGTGGGTTTAGAAGGGACTTCTTCGGTGGGTGAATCATCGGCACAGGCTTCCTCCAACATATCCAAGGGGATAGTGCGATAACCAGCATCTCTTAGGTCAGCCATCACCACATTGCATTTGCTAGGTCTTGAGGTATGCTCCCTTGAAGTTCCTTGTCTTTTCCCGATGGGAAGCAAGGATGTCTTGCGCTGTGGTGGTGCAACACTTGCAAAAGGAGGAGACGTTTTGATCCTTAGTGGGACCTCTTTGGATCTTGCCTTCATAGTTCTGGGTCTTTGAGGTGTCTTTTCTGCCTGAAGGGGAGCCTTATTTATGCGCAAAAGACCATCTATCCTTGCTATCTCCTCCTCATCTCACACATTTCGGTACTTCTCCGCATTCCCTAAAGATTTATGTTGATAAGCAATTGGTTTCTGGAATGCGGTGCTGTAGATATGAGCAATCACACCTCTGGGATCATAATTCTTAGTTGCCATCTCCTTGAATAAGACATACTGTTATAGCTCCTTCTTCATATTGTTGGCCTCAACCCACGTCTGGCAAACATAACTTGCGATTGAGATAGGCAAGTTAATGGTTGCATCCTTCTTTCTCCATACTCGTTCCTTCAAAAACAATAATTCTCTAGCAAATTCCATGAGAATGAGTTTGTCATTGGCGTATCTGGGTAGGAGTAGGGGTTCTTCGGAGCCATAAACTCTGATATAAGTATGGTCAACATACTACAGATAGAAATTTTCATGTACGTTGATGGCCTGAATAGCAACATCAGAAATCCTTTTGACCATCGATTCTCCTTTGATGTCTTTGTAGATAGAATATTCCCACTGATCGGTCCTCTCATAGAAATGCTGAAACTTATTGTGATACCACCACTTCAGGTAAACCCGCCACACAGGAATGCCTTTCTTACCCAAATGTTTTTCATTCGCAAGCTCTCTTGATCTGATCTTGCCGTGCAACAACAGGTACACAAGATAAGATTTCATATAGAATCTCTTGGAAGAGCCAAAGTAAGCCAACTGGTGGCGCAAGACATCATTGATAACCCTACTCCATCTGATAGCTCCACCTGAGCTAATCACTGCAATAAACCCGATGAACTCCTTCCTATACTTGGAGTCGTTCTCTTGACCTGTGACCCTAGACAACAAAGTGATCAATTTAGCCACTATAGGTAGGAATTCCTCCCTTCGGGTGCTGATCAATCTCTGGCCCTGGATGCTCTGGTAATCCTCATACAACCATGTTCTAATGTAATCTTTAGGCTGGGCAGTGGAATCATGGAACTCCTCTGAATTGGCTAGTGTGTAGTCATCTTCATATCTTTTCCAGCCAAAGGCTACTTCAATCCCATTCGGAGAGAAATCCATAATTACATTTCCTTCTTTGTCCAGGAGAACTCTTTTGTCAAATCTACATCGCTTGGCTATTTCGTAGCACAAGTCAAGAAATGGAATTGCAAAAGGCATCATGGTGGCGTTGAACAGTCCACAAGAATGGATAAGCTCATCTGATACATCCTCCTTGCTGACGGAGGCAGTGGAGGCTATGGTCTGGATGGGGTCAACATTTCCCCAGTTTGTGTCTCCAATGAAGACGTATCTCCCCTTGAATTTGGCTTCAGGGAGCTCTGGTTTCTCTCTCTCTCTTGAAATTCTATCTGGCTCTCCCTTAGGAGCCTTTCCATCTGATCTTTGGTGACATGTCTTTCAAAAAGTTGCCCTTGGGTTTTCTTGACCTTGGATGGGGGCATCCTCACTTTAGAAGTCATCTTTGAATTCTGAAAAAAATGTACAGAAAAGGACCAAAAATTGCTGGGAACACCCCAGAAATGACTAAGTACCAAGCGGGATGCTTCAAAGGGTGCAACAGAAGAATGGCCACATGCAGGTTTGGGCTGCAAAATGTCCTGTAGAAATGGACTAGGGCTGCCCTCTTTTATTGTTGGATATACCTGATTATTATTATACTTCATATCGTCTTGAGCAATCCCCTAGGTGCAACATTTAGGAGGGCAATCAGGCTGAGGGATCCTGATTGTCTACGAAATTGGTGCAACACCCTTGCCCATCTAGTGTTATTTCGAGGTTGAGCTTCTTTCATTCAGTTGGCCACTAGGGTTTGAGGAGGGCTCCTTCGGTGGAGAGGATTCAGATTCTGAGGGAGCGAGGTTGTCCCATGGTTTTACTTATCTGTCTAGCATTGAGGATACACGACTTGCCCTAGTTGGCTCCTTGGAGGCCAATATCTAGCTCTAGGAGCTTGGTATTGTATTGCTATTCATTCTTGATCATATATATATAGCCAATGGGCATTCGGATCTCATATTGTCTTGTGCATGTGTTCATTTTTGCAACGCGTGGTGTATTGTCTATTTATGCATGTATGAGCTAGGCCTTGGCATTGTGAGGGCTTGATCATTGATATTTGCTTGCCTTGGCCATACGTTTGCATTTGTATGTTGATTGAGCTTGTATTTGGTGCCCTCACCCTAATGTTGGCATATTGAGGTGTTTGATGCTTATAATTGCCCTTTTGGACCAGATGTTGCATGCATACTTGTGTTTTTGGGTTTAATTGCACTTGAGTTGTGTTTTGGATCCTTATAGTCTTGGAATCCTGAAGCCTATGATAATGAGATTTGAGAGGATACAACATCAACGACCTGAAGATGTTAAGTTCTGTGAAGACTACTAGTTTTACTTAGGTGTTATCAATCAGGTACTCACTCGTTTCCAGGACACCAATAAATAGGTGACTTTGATCAATGACAAGGCCAACATAAGCCTCAAGTAGACGGACTTTCAAGTTAAGTTCCTGGAAGATGACACCACCATCACAGAGGCAGACCTGGTAGTGACAGAGGTCAAGCATCTAGTCCACAACTTGATCATGACAAAGGATGTGAATTCTTATCAGGCTGGGAGTCACCTGAGGCACATGATGCGAGCCCACACATGGAAGAGGAAGATGCAAAAGCTGATTGGCGAGGTTGGATGCTGTGTTGCTGTAAATAGGCCAAAGTTTTTAGAGATGCTGTGCAGGTTGGAGCTTACGACGAAGTTCTTGGATGAGAACTTCGAAGAAAGAGTTGCGGCCTTGGGCCCACCATTTTTCTAGTCATCATTTTTAATTTATTTTATTTTCAGAAAATCTTATTTATTTCCAGCAAGACATTTTATAATATTATTTTATTCCCAAATTTGTGACGGATGAGGATTTGCTCCCACAAGTTTGGAAGAAATCTTGTAATGCCATGTGACATATTTTTATTGGACCACATTTTATTCTTGAAATTCGTAATTAGGTTTAGGGAAACACTTTGGTTGCTCCAAAAACTATTTATACCCCATTTTGATTCATTTGTATGGGGGATTGACATGTTAACAATTTGAAGGAACTTTTGCTTGCAACACAAAAAATCTCTAAAGTTGTTAAATATGGTGTATGTGAATGCAATTATGTTTATATGCTTCTAATGTTGTAATGATGAATTGTGATGATCCAAAATGCAACTCAAGATCAAACTAACAAATTTGGACCATCAAACCTTGACGTCAAGTCTAGGGCATCAAACTCTCCAATCGCCAACATTAGGGTTAGACCATCAATAATCAACATGCACAACACAATACCCATGTCTGGCGAATACATGCAATTAACAACAAATATCATCCCATAATGCCAACGTCTGATAATTACAAGCATGAGCAACAATAGTAATTCAACGCATGCACAAATGAATAGAATACAATACCAAGCCCAGAAGGGTTGACGTTGGCCTCTCAGGAGCCAACTAGGGCACAACAATGAATATCCTCACAACTGGAACAATCCTGGAACCATGGGACAATATGCTCCCTCAGAATTTGATTCCTCTCCATCGAAGGAGTCTTCCTCAAACCTTGGATGACCACTGAAGGTAGAAGCAATACTTCGGATGCCATCGGATAAGCAAGGGTGCTGCGCCAATGCTGTAGACAGACAAGATCCCTTAGCTTGAATGCCCTCCTAAGTGCTGCACTTAGGGAGATTGCTTAGCACCACTAAGACTTGTTGTCCTCTGGACGGAATGTGTGTAATAATAATAATCTGTATATCCACTAATGAGGCTCCAGTGCCTATTTATACATTTGCTTTGTTCAGATCTCACCTAGGAGTTATCTCCTAACTCATCTTATCCAATGTTGGTAACTTGGGGGCCTAGAACACCTAATGTGGATGCTTAGGGGTTAGGCATGCCAAGGTAGGGGGCCAAGGTGCATTAAGTGCCAATGTTGAGTCCTAGATGTGCCACGCATGCCCACGTTGGTCAGGGAGTCATGCGTGGGAGTCATGGGGTCAAACTGGGCCAACGCGGGGGTGTGGGGGTATCCCCAAATGTTGGTGTGAAGAATTAATGATCCATCCATCATCTAAATGTAGCAATAGACCTTGGGATTCCCACAATCATTATCGGGATCTTCAAGTATGATAAATACACCTAATCTAACCTTAGGAGGGAGACGTCCCACTTGGGGCTCACAATGGGGTCCATTGACCCATTAAGTCTCCTATCCTAATTTACAATAATGAAAGTGTAAATACATAAATAACGTATATTACAAAGATGAATCTTTTGAACACACTAATTGAACAAGGGGGACGTCACAAAGCCTCCCCTCTCGAGATTGCTTGCCCTCAAGCAATTACAGTATAATCCAGGGTTCCAAACACATCTCAAGGGATAGAGTCCATCATGCTCAAGTGAAGAAATCATATCAAATATGCATCCAACAAACTTAGCCTCAAGAGTGTGCTCAACGATCTTCCAAGAATCAACAAGTGTATGATACTCAGGTCTAAAATGAAAATCAGCATGCAATGGCTCAAAATCAGTACTGAAGAACACGGGGGTGTATGCATATGGAAGTCTCCCGGGGGTGTACCTGCAAAAACCTCAAGTAAATCATATGCGAGTATAAATGTGTGGAGCCTTTGCTCCAAATCCGAGGCCAAGCTCTCTCCAATCCCAACGTGGAGTCCAAAACTCCTCCAACTATCAATATGAAGCCAAAAACTTCCCTATCCTCCAACGTGGGGTGCCAAGCTGCTTTCATACTCATCATCATGCACAAATATCCCTCATCCACCCATGTGAGGTGTAGTAACTCTCTTGCATCCAACGTGGGGAAATAGAGTTCTTGTAGGCTCAGTGTCCCACTTCTAGCCCTCTCAGTGCTCGACGTGAGGGATAAAAGCTCCCTTAGGTCCAACATGGAATAACAGACCTTCCTAATGCTCAACGTGAGATGACAAGCCTCTCTGGTACCCAACGTGGAAGGTAGGAACTCCCTCAAGCCCAAGGTGGGGTGGCAATCCTCCTCAAGGCTCCACGTGTGGTGTCTATCCTCCCTAAGGCCCAACATGAGGTGCAGGTGATCCTTCAAGCTCAACGTACCACCTCCAAGCTCCCTGGAATGCAACATGGGGTGTGGGAGCTCTCCAACACTCCTCTGCTCCTGTCCAAGCCCCTATGTTTACAACGTGGCCGTACTTTCAGCTTTCTCCTTCTTTTGACACCAAATGAAGTGGAAACATGTATCATCATTTCTCAAATCAGCAACAAATTGATTCCCACAAAGGACAACCCCTATCAAGTGAATAACATTCCTCATAGCATCTTCAATAGTCCTTCTTGCATCAACAATAAGTGCAGCCTTTACTGAGTGTGTATCAGTCCCAAAGCTATGAGCAAAGAGGACAACAACAGTCCCATCAGCAATTAATGCGGCCCATAGTGTTGCCACTAATATCTCAAACATGGCCTCAAAATTCAATGAACATGCAGTACAAAAACTCCTAGCAAACACATTTGGAACAGCCCTATTTTCCTTGAAATATTCAGTCCCTGCTGTCCTCAAAAGTGCTGTCCAAACAGCCAAGAATGCAGCCCTGTTAGTCATGAAGAATGCAGCCCAAAATGTTAACAACAATAGCAACATTTCAGTCCCAACTGTCTCCATGTTCATTGTCTCCAAAGGAAAGGATGTGGTCCCCAAAATTGCCAAACACTTAGTGCATATTGATCACAAAATGGCAACAATTTTACTGATCTTCTAAACACCATTAATTACAAAGTTCTCACAAAAATCAGTGAGTGTAAAGCTCCAAATAGGGACTTTGGGCTAGCAACTGTACAATTGGACGTTGGGGTTGAAACCATGAGGATCATAAGTGGACAAAGTGTCCCAAACAATCTTCCATCTTTCCTTATCAAATTTTGCCCTTGAAATGTACCAACTCAGCTCAAAGAAAGTTGAAATCAGATCTGAATATTTCCCTTCTAAATCAATCCATACCAAGCACACAGACAAAGAGTAAAACCTCCTAGTAGTGCATGAGTTGTCCCCATATATTGTAACCTTTTGGAGCAGCAAAGTAACTTCTGAAATGACATGATTTCTTACCCCAAACAATGATGAATTTTCAGGAACATAGTCAATAAGTGTACCTCCCTTCTTCTTGATGTCTTGGGTGTAAGTAAATGTGTTGTGAGAGAATATGATGCCTTTCTCATGTTCAAATCTTTCAAGTGAGGCTATGGATTCCTGCAAACACACAAACAACCAAAGTGAGCTAAAACAAGTGAGGCCATTGCCCCATGTTATGTGCCAAAGATCCAAGTAGTTCCAAGGACCATCAAGTCTTTTATCATAGGCTGAAACTGTTTTCCTTTTCTCCTCTAAGGCTGATTTGGAAACCCTTATGCTTTCATTTTCATTCTCCATGTTCATCCCCAACCTTCTTAATCTCCCATTGTGTGATAACACACCCGGATCCCATGGAACTAGATGTCTATTGCAATTCACATGAAGAATTGATTCTTTCCATACATCATACCTTGAAACCCAAGTCATGAAGCTAGTATGTGCATACTCACAAGTTGATTGGAAAGTTTCAACATTCACACCTACATCAAGCTTCTTGTTCTTCACTACATTCTCAACAAATAGGGGTGATTGCATTTTGAAGGAAACAACTTGTAGTTTTACTTGTCATACCTATATGATGATACCTATATTGCATTTTCTTCTTTGCAGTCTTTAGATTCAAAGCCATCTTCACCTTCCTCACTATTATTCTTGGAAACCAAATATGAAACAACAATGACTCTTTCCTCTTTCTTCCCAACATTATTACCTTCAACAACACCATGTAAAAATTCTGAATTACTGTTATAAAAATCAGAATTACTATCATACCTTTTTGGGGTGTCAACATGGCTGATGCAAGATTCTTCCTTTGCCAATTTTCCTTCTTGTCCAACGTTGGGTGCCCAAGCTCCTTAGTGCTCAACGTAGGGTGTTAAACCTCTTCCTGGTTCAACGTTGGGTGCCAAACTTCCTCTATGCCCAATGCGTGATGCCAAGACTCCTCCTTGTCTGCCCTCACCATTGAATCTAGGAATCTTATTAATTCCCCTTGATTCCCTCGGTGTTCTCCCTTGGTATTTTTGCAGCCATGGTGGACACGAACATGATGGTGGAGGATGTTGAATTCTTCTTTTTGCATGAAGAGTGTCTTGAGATCTATAACATCTGATGGACAACAAGTTGAAAAGAATGTTTGGTGCACTTCAAATACTGAACAAAATGCAAATCTTAAAAGTAGTTCCAACTGAGTAGAATCCGGTTGGGAACAAATGGATGCATGCAAGAATACCGAGCAACAAGCTGCTTCGAAGAATAAAATCAACCATACCAAAAATAGTTGGAGGCAACAGGAGCACAATCCTGAATTTTATAAGGGAAGATATGACAGGAGATGCTATTAGCACGGATACAAGGGTAATAATTCTGCATCAACATTCAAACCTACTGGAGCAAATACTATCCTAGTGAGTGTTAAAAGACCCTCCCAACCTGTAAGAGATAGGATTCAAGTGGATGCATGATTGGGTAATGTATCTAAGTTTGAACAAATTAGATCCTCTAAATTACGTGTTGGATTGCATGCTAACAATGGGAAACTGACAAAGTGTAAGTCAAGATTGGAGGAATCTTTATGACTCACGTGGCGGCTAGAAAAGCCATCATGGCTTGCGTTGGATTTGGGGAAGCTTAGAAATCCCATGATGGAGGATGAGAGGGGTTGTAACCCTACGTTGGGTTTGAAGAAGCCAGAGCAGCTCAAGTTGAGCCTTGAGGATGTTATGGGTTCCATGTCAGAACTGAAAGTGATCAAGTGGTGTTAGAAGAGGAAGGAAGGTGAAGGAAGATCCATGCCGACCAAAAAGGAGGCTTGGCATCCCATGTTGTATTCCGGGAAGATTAGGAGGTCATTGGAGTGGGAGGAGTCTTCAAGTCCCATGTTGCAACTTGAGAGGCCATCATGGTCTACGTTGTGGTTAGAGAGGCTTGGGACCTCTATGTTGGAAGTGAATAAGCTGGAGCAGTCCAAGTTGAGCTATGAGGATGCTGCATGCCTCAAGTTGGAGTTGGAGGAGCTGGAACCACCCATGTTGAGCCTAGATGTTGTTGTGTGCCACACGTTGGAACTGGAGGAGTTGGAGCAACTCATGTTGGACTTAGAGAAGCTGGAGCAAGCCACGTTGAGCCTAGGGGTTGCTGTGTACCTCATGTTGAGCATTTGGAGGTTTGAACAGTCTATGTTGGGACTGGTTGAGGGGGAGCACATCATGTTGAGCCCCGGAAGGCTTGGACATCCCACATTTGGGCTTGGAATGATGGAGCACCTCACGTGGAGCATGGGAGAGCTTGTGTACCCCACGTTGAGCTTGGATAGAGTTTGGCATGACGATTGGAGCTTGGAAAGGCTCCACCACTCCATTTTGCATCTGGGAGGAGAATGTTGGATGGTGATGAGCCAAGGAGTAGTTTGGTGTCTCATGTTGGAGAGCAGGGAGGATTCATGCATTTTGATTTCAGCCAGAGGAGTTGGAGACCCCACGTGGAGGAAGATTGGAGGATGGGCTGTCACAAGGAGCTTGGGCTCCACCTGTTTTCACTCACTTTGTTTTTCTTATTTGCAGGAACCTCATTCCGAGTGCAGCATTGCTTTGCCCATTGGTGAAGAGTTTCAAATGGGGGTTGCTACACCAAAGAATTTTGGGAAAACTATTCACTATAGTCGTCCACCATTGCTTGAGGGTAAGCAATCTTAGGAGGGAGGTTTTGTAACATCCCTTTTGTACTATATAAAAATAATGTAAGAACCAAAAAGGATGTCTTAATAACATCCCTTTTGGAGTTTGTTTAAAAGTTGTCTTGTAGTTGTTTTTGTATAACTTGGGATAGGAATTAATTGGTCCATGGACTCCATTGTGAGCCCCTGATGGGACGTATCTCTCCCAAGTGTAGAATAGGATATATTAATGTACTTGGAGATCTCGAACTTGATTGTGGGAATCCCAAGAGCTTGTATACATTAATTAACTAGGATAGAGGATTGCATGCTTGCGCCAACCTTGGGGAGTCCCCTAGACCCCACGTTGGCCATCCCAGACTCCTAGGCTTCCACGCATGACACCAAGACCCACATGGGCATGCGTGGCACCTCTAGACCCTGTGTTAGCATTTATGGCACCCAAGAATTCCATGTTGGCATGCCTGATACCTAGGCACCCATGTTGGACATCTCGGGCCCTCTGGAGGCTAACGTTGGGGCCTTAGAGCCTAGTGATGATTCTGAGGTGAGATCCAGGACCTGTTTGAGGGTATAAGAAGACTTGGAGGCTCATTTGTTGGACATACATGATTATTATTACTATTACACTTGTACATCGTTCGATGGACACAATCTTAGCAGAGTGCTAAGTGTATCCCTTAGGTGAAGCACCCAAGAGGGTTGGTAGGCACAGGGAACCTGACAATCTACAACAATTGGTGGAGCACCATTGTCCATCCGGTGGATCCGAGGCAGAGTCTCTACCACGCGAGTGGTTATCTAGATTTGAGGAGGGCCCCTTCAGTGGGGAGGAGTCAAATTGTGAGGAGGCGTTGCTATCCCATAGTTCATCTAGCAGTATCAGGAGAGTCATTTGGCTAGTTCAGCTCCTAGGAGGCTAACTTCAGTCCTTTGGGCATATTTTGTATTGTACTTCATTGTTGATCATAATGCAAGCCGTGGGCTCATTTGGATCTCAACATTGTGTTCATATTGTTCCTTCTGTGCATGTGTTGAGCATTATTGTGTTGTATATTATGTTTCTGTCCCATTGTTGGCATTGTGAGGTGTATGTGTTATGAAGATCCAACGTTGGCATACTAGGGTTTGTAATTTCATATTGGATGCCTTAGTTTGACTTGATTGTAATTGAATTTGATGATACTTGTTGGAGATCTTGTTTGGGTCATTACAAGATCTGAAATCTTCTCTGGATCTAATGTCATTTTATCCACACTCTCTCATACGAATGGATCAGAGTGATCTAGGGCTGGTGTAACCTCCAACGTTTCTTCTTGGGGATTTTCTTTGGAAAAATGCATCTAAGTCCTCATAATACTGTTGCATCTGTGTAGTCAATGATCTACAGAGATGTATGAGCTGATCATACTTCTCTGTTTCTCTCCATGATGCCATAGTCTTCAAAATCCTAACTCAAAAACCTAAAACCTTCATATTAAATTTTTCTAATTAGCCAGGATGATAGATCAAA
>Ga0115851_101605_pt1 | contig 11998 bp, 11 predicted proteins | sample InSIn2gowninarea_FD_83865 | JGI IMG/M metagenome (GOLD analysis project Ga0115851, IMG submission 83865)
ATTGAATGCATAAATAAAAATTACTGATTTTATAAAATTTGAGCTGATTGCTAAAAATCTGAATAATAAATAGTTAACAATTTTGTAGCATTAAATGATAATTATATATAAAGGATAAGAATGAAGTCTTTTATCTTTTAACAATAAGTAAAATAATGTAAACTATTCAAAAGAGCAAGCTAGAACAATATTTTGCATAATTTTCATGTTTTGAAACTAAGAGATAAAACTTTCACATGATCAATTCTTTATTCCTCCCTTTGATCATAAAAGATATTAACACCAAGAGATAAATCTTTCACATGATCAATTCTTTCTTCTCTCCTTTGATCATAAAAGATATTAACACCTAAGAAAAAAATCATGAATATGTACGAGCACAACACAAAAAAAAGTACATTTTTGATACTAGAACCATACTTGATATTATGTTTATCTAAATTCAAACATCTCAAAATATTTCTTTTATCTCTTTAAGCTCAAAAAAATGCATTTTTGATACTAGAACTGTACTGGATATTATGTTTATCTAAATTCAAACATCTCAAAAGACTTTTTTTTATCTCTTAACCTCAAAAAAATAAATTTTTCATACTATACTTGATATTATGTTTATCTAAATTCAGACATCTCAAAATATTTCTTTCATCTTTTCAACCTCAAAAAAATACATTTTTCATACTATACTTGATATTATGTTTATCTAAATTCAGACATCTCAAAATATTTCTTTCATCTTTTCAACCTCAAAAACATACACTTTTATACTAAAATCATACTTAATATTATGTTTATCTAAATTCAAACATCTCAAAAAATATATTTCATCTCTTCAACATTATTTGAAGCAATTCAATGCATTCCAACATAAAAATAAATTACGATGAACTAATTGAACCATGTGAGTATAACTCACGTCTCCTCCTGTTACACTTTTTGTGTGCTTATTATCAACCAACAAGATTTAGAATCATTTTCATCTCTGGAGAAGGCATGATGGGATTTGAATATTAACCTTCAACAATGTGAAATAAATATTATTTCTTTGCTTTCCATGTACAATGAACGCTATCAGCACAAGTAAATGACGTAAATTAACAAAGGCACTTATGTTGAAATTACAAACCGAACATTTTTCTGTAATGATAACAACTAGTGTGAAGCAAATTACAGGAAACATATTGTTCCCTCATATTAAGAAGTATATAATTACATTTTGCTCTCTCAAACAGCTCTTTATTACATAATAAATACCCTAGAGCATCACAATACGGTAAATAAACTCCATATGATGCATTTCAATGTTCAATGCTATGCTGATTGTGATATTCAGTTCGTACTTCCTTTATTTGGATCCAAAATGAAAGCATGCGTTCAAACATTTTAAACACTATCGACTACGATTCTGATCACATAAAACTAATAAGTAATCGTATTCACACAAGAGTGAGCCGTCATCAAACGCCCCTGTTAAGCATTTCCTGATAATTTTCCAGCGATTCTTTTCTCTCAATCTTCAAATTCTGCCGAAATCTGTTGATAAATTCATCGGCGGATTTATCAACATCCATCTCAAAGTTGGGCTTCCCCAGAAAACCATCACTTCTTTTCAAGCTCCTGAATTTGAAGTCATCAATCCTAGCAGCTGCTGCAGCCATGGAATTCAGCCTCTGAAGCTTCAAATTCTCACGAAAGTTTCGAATGAATTCATCAGCGGCTTGATCCGTTTCACTCTTCCTAAGACGAGATTGAGAACTAACCCCAGCGGATTCTGCTGCCACTGAAGACGAAGAAGATACAACTTTTCTGCTGTTTGGATCCATGAACCAAGCCCACAATGTCCAAATGAAATTTGCAAAAGTGTGTATGTGCAATAAGCAATACGATATTAAATAGGAGATTGCAGAGGAGTTGGCTTGGCAGGTGAAGCTAGTCTGACGGAGTCTAAAGTCAAAATTGGCCGCTAATTCTGCCTACTTTGTGAGATTAAGTGTTATTTAATTATGGTTTACGGTGGAAAGTTTGGATTGAAGTTGCTTAATTAAGTTGAAATTATCAACTTTCCAGGTTGGAATGATTGTATGGGTAGAAACTATTGTCTAGAAAAGACGTATGCATAAAGTATTTGACCAATTATGTGGTGCGGAAGTGGTCGGACAACTTGGAGTTGTTGTAGTTGTCACAAACAAATCATCCGTAATTATTATATAGTTTTTTAAGGTTGAAAATATTTTTTTTGAATGAAAACATTATTTATATTAAAAATGTTTTTTCATATAAAAAATGATAGGGTGGATGAAAACGTTTAGAGGTCACATTAATTTAAAAAGGCTTAGAAAATAAAAAATATACATTACGAAAAAATAAAATATGTTAAAAGTTGAAAATTTTTAAATGTAATTTTTTTTTAAAGTATAAAAAATATCAAATAAATAAAATTAGTTTAAATATTTTAGATATATATTTAAAAATATTGAAAGGTGTGAATTTTAAGGTACTTATGTCGGTATTGTTAGATATATATATCTTATGTGATTTAAATAATATTAGTCATGGTATTATATGTTGATTGATAATAAATGCATTTGTTTCATTTCATAATTAAAACATATTTTTAAGAGATATATATTTATATTGAAAATTTGGAATATAATGATAAAACTTAAAACTAATTGATGAAATTTAAAATCTAAATAAAATATTATATATGAAATTTAAAATGATTTTAATGGAAGAAATACCATAAATATAATATACTTAATATCTTGATAAAAAAACTCTATAAATACAATCTATATAATTAAAAAATAAATAAATAAAATATTTTAATGTGATGAACAATTTAAAATGAAAAAGATGATGAGAGCATGTGCAATTATGGAGAGCGAAGATTATTTTTTATTATGATAGGTGTAGCTGAAGAGGAGCACTGGAGATGGTTGGGTTTCTCGGCTAGCACCTAAAGACATGTTGGGAGGAAATTTCAGTCAGCAATGTATTGTGTTTTTTTGTTTTGAAAAGACCTTGTATTAAGTCAAAATCTCTTTCATACAAAAAAGGGGCGGGTGGGATTAAGCACACCTCGTGAATGAACACAACTGAGAAAACATTACCCCTTCAAACTAAGCCAAGTTAGGAATCAAGATAGTTAAATAACATTACAAAAAACCGCTAGAACAATAATACAAATAAAACCACCAAACTAAAATAGGTAACGATAGTTGAAAAATACACTGCAGTTAATCATTAACACATCAAATAATAAACTTAAGTAGAGGATTGGGGTGGGAGAAAGTTGTCCACAACGTCTAGATACTCCCAACCTTGGCCTCCAAGGCTCAGTACACGCCAGCCATCATCATCTGGAGCATTAATATCCTCATTAGGTTTTCCCTCAATAACACACACATTAACAACATCCTTCGAGGCCATGGAGTATGCATGTGCCTGCATCACTGGGGTTCCCAGCCACTTTGGGGGTGAGGAAAAATCGGGTCCATAGGCTAACATCACTTAGGATTTGGAGGAGGCTGGGACTAGTGATGGCTATGTGAAGTTCCATCATAATTACGTCCATCGAAGAAGCGTATGGCCTGAGAAGAATGCCCATAATACCAGGAATGATGTTGAGGAGATCTATCTGGGGGAATCTAGCTAATGGAGCAAGGTGCATTCCCCCAATAATAAAGTAAGTTTCGCAAATGTTGAACCTCCACATTCACTTTCTCCACTTGAACAATTATCTACAACCAACATTTGTAGAAAATAGCATATTTATTAGCCAAGAAAAGGAGGAAGAAGCTTCTTGTTGTGCAAAAATAATACCATTCATAAATTTCCATAGATGATATAAAATACTGAGCCAAAAAATGTGCCATACTTACCCCAAAGGTTCAAAACGTTGAATAGGATCCCTTAATAAAGCATGAACCCAAGAGCAGGGGATGACCATAAAATGGTTTTAAAAGGATAAAATCCAACTTCAAGCAGCTGAAGATTTAGAACAAGACAAAAAAACATGGACAAAATTATCGCATAATTCCCCACATAAAACACAAACTAGGTTGTCCATTCCCAAATGTTGTAACTTGTGGTCGATAGGTAAACCTTGATGCAACGGACTCCAAGGAAAAATAACTTTTCTTAGGATTAATTTACTAGGTTCAGATTACAGAAAACCTTAGTCTCCATCTAGTTTGGGTAAAAACAAGATTCCATCTATTGTTTAAATGCTCAAACAAGGGGATATTATACGATAATAAGAGATATCCTAACTTAGGTTTAAATTTTCGCAAATGAATGTTCTTAGGCCAATACTATTCATCCCACCAAGGCCTTTGAAAATGTATTCCCAACTTTCTGCAAATGGAAAAGGGGATTTTGTTAAGAACAACATCAAACTTGGCTTTATCATCCTCTCACAAATTAATTTTTTTGTGAAACTGCTCCCAAGGTAAATAATGCTTGGTTTGAAAATCAAAAAATTGCATAAGAGAGTCAATTACCTTCCTATAATAGTAAAGGGCTCTTAACCACTAAACACTTGCCAAAGGCAAACCATCAAATTTAATAACAAGAGACCACCAAACATTTAGGGAAGAGAGGGAGGCCCTAGAAGAATTCTACTTTCCATTCCAATGAAGCCAAGGTTCAAAATTTTCCCATGCCTTCCAAATACTTTTTGCAATAAACAAACTAAAAATATTGATAGGGACTTGAGCAGTAAGAATCATTTGAAGGTCTAAACCCTTTCAATACTTCCTACCATAAGGGAGGCCTATAGAAATACAATTCCAAATGAGTTTCTTCCATGCTTCAACACCCTCCAAGGCTTTAATAATCCATTTGGCATAAAGAGCAAAACCTTGATTATGATAATAAGAAAATATTCATTCCTCCAACTGAATGAGGAAGGTAATAGACATCCCATTGCACTCTGTGAAAATCTTGCTTTTGCATATCATAAACCCAAAGAAAATATTTTAAAAGCTAGTCTAGTTTATGATAGCATACCTTAGAAGGAACCCAACATGTAGAATAATACACATGAGTGGAGGCTAGAAGTTTTGTGCAAATTTGGTATCTACCAGTTTCTTATCATTCTTCTAAATGACAAGTTTCAAAGTTAAGTAGGGGAATCCTAAAAGGCAAAAGGGATACCTTCAAACTTAAACACCTCACCAGGCTGAATCCACTTCCAAGGAAAAAGGCTAAGCCAACTAGGCATAGGTCTTGAAGATTGCTTGAAACATGAATTTTTCTACTATTGAATATTAGAACTAGAGGAAAAACAAAATGCATTCAAATAATCTAAAATAAAATTGATGGATTGTTCATCTTCATGTAAGGTGAAAAAAGAATCATCAACAAAGTGGCCATTAATAAGTTGCAATGGGGAATTAGAAAGAGAAATTCAATGAATAACATCCTACTTAGCTTTGTGTGCCAATAAATAACCAAAAGCTTTCGTAACTAAGATAAACAAAGAGGAGATTAATGGGAAATCTTGACGAATAGAGCAGGAAAGAGTGATGGGAGTAGTGTTGGAATGTACAATGCATTATTGTAAAAGGTTTTGTAATAATCTATTATGTAAGTTCACTAATACTTAAGGGTATCATTTGATACCTTAAGTATTTAAATGAATATGATAATGTAACTTATCCTACACTCCATGTCATGAGCATGCCCCTTGGGTAAAAGGATGTGCATGTCATGCTTTTGTACATTGGGTAAAAGGGTGATCGAAAGAGGGATTTTGGCCTATAAATAGAAGCCTCCCTCTTTGGATCAAACACCAATTTGTGAAGTAAATATATGCTCTAGGATAGTGATTAGGATATGAAGTAGGAGAATTATAAGAGAGTTGTCTTTATGAATGAAGTAAGATCTACTTAGTGGATGTAATCTAAGTTGGAGGAACCACTTTAAATCTTGAGTTATTTTGTGAGATTGCTTATGTTGGAGTGTATAATACATTATTGTAAAGATTATGTAATAATATTCCATGTAAGTTCACTAATACTTAAGGGTATCATTTGATACCTTAAGTATTTAAGTGAATATGATAATGTAACTTGTCCTACACTCCATGTCATGATCATACCCCTTGGGTAAAAGGATGTGCATGTAATGCTTTTGTACATTGGATAAAAGGGTGATCCAAAGAGGGATTTTTCCCTATAAATAGAAGGCTCCCTCTTTGTGATCACACACCAATTATGGAGTAAATTTATGCTATATGATAGTGCTTACGAGTTGAGATTAGGAGGATTGTAAGAGAGTTGTATTTGTGATTGAAGTAAAGATGTAGTTAGTGGATGTACTCCTAGTTGGAGAAACCACTTACATCTTGTGTTATGTTTGTGAGATTGCTTTGTGAGTTTGTTAGATGTGTATTGTGAGCTTTCATGTGATCTTAGGAGTTTAGATTTGTTCATGTTATAGTTCAATTCTCTCATTTGGTATCAGAGTTTGGTGTGAAAGTTGTTCTTCTTGGTGTGGAAGCTACATCTTGGTGATCCTTCTTCAACTTGGAGGTCTTCTTCCTTCAATTTTTTGAGGTCTTGTTGAGGTAAACTCAAGAGAAGGTATAAATAATTCCTTCCTTCTTGGTTAATTTTTTCTATTTCACTATGCTTCTAACATATTATTTTTTATGTGTTAGTTCATTTTTTTCAAATAAAATATGCTTATAAATTAGAAATTTGATGCAATTGTATAACACTAACCAAACCCCACCCCTTGCCTATCAATCAGAATATTAAGTTTTTTTTGTTGAATGTAATAAAATTTATTTTCTAATTAGAAATCAAGAGAAGGGGAGGTAGACCAGATACTGGCTAACCAAACCCCACTCCTTGCCTATCTCTCAGCCATCATCTCTGCCAGAGCCACAAGCATGCAAGTTCTTCACAGCCCACCATAAAGGTTGTGTGCTTCATACCACTATCCTTCCTGATCATTTCAAGGGGCTATCTTCTTAAAACCCTTCACAACCATTATAAGGCCCTCATGTCTATTTCAACCGCTACCCTCTGTCCTCCGCTCACGACCACCTCCTCCTCACAACTTCCACTTCGTCTCTCCTCTACCTCAGTGCCTCTCATCCTCACTACCCTTGACCTACACCTCTGCCTACGCACCTCCTCTCAATCGCTCCTCCCCTTAATCCCCATGTGGCTATCCTTTGGTGCACCGCTAGACCTTATCCCTCAATGTTATTTTTCCTTTTGGTTTGTGCATGGCCTTTCTTCCATTTATATTTTTATCTCCCTTATTTTTTTAACATGTGGTTGCTAGAATATTAAATGGGGAGTTCATACTTAATTGTTTTTTGGAATTGGTTGCACTTTGTACTAAAAACTCCATAGGAGCTTTGATTTCTTAAGTGGCGTAGAGAATAAGGTTTCCTTGATGCATTAACTTCATTGCACTATTTAAGAAAAAGTAAATGATAACTCATTAACTCCTTACCTTGTCTACTTGGAGAAAATTATAAAGGGTACTTAAAGTTTTTTTTGGGAAGGTCACCTTCTAGAGGATAATTTTTCATTATTTCTTGGCAAAAATATTAAATTTGTTACTTAGTTAACTTATTAAAATTGCTTAGAAGTATTGGGTACTTTATTTAACCTTTTATTTGGCAATTTTTTGTAATTTCAAAGTACCTTCTAGTGCTTACTTAGCAAAAGTGGTAATGTCTTATAATAACATCTTTTTAGATAGAAATTACACTCTAAAGTAAACTAAGCATGTTATCTTAAGATATTTTAATTAAAAAAAAGGATGAGGGAAATGCTTTTTTTTTTTTAGCAAAAAGGAGGGAATTGTTTTGTATGGATGCATACTTAGAAAAAAAAATTAGCATACAAATATCTTTTAGGGAAGGTAAACTACTATGCTATCTTTAGGGATAAATTTTTAAATAAAAAAAGGAAAATTTGTATAAATTCTTACTTAAATTTTATCTAGATAATGCATGCCTCTTAATCTTGTGTAGGAATAATGCATGATTCTTATTTTTCAAGTTAAATGATGCATACTACTTAATTTTTTAAAGTTATGGGATATACTTAAGTATTTATCCTTTATGCAAAAGTCAATTTGTGCAAGTTATGTAAAGATGTCCTTTAGATATTGATAAACAAAACCCATTGGACACTTAGGTTTCAAATTTTAAATGGATGATGTTTTATTTATGCTCTTTACTTCATTTTTTATTTTATTTTATTTTATTATGCAAATATTGATATGAGCAACCCCCTAAAATGAACACATCCGCATGTACATTTTGCAACATGACTTGTTTGGGGAGCCATGAGGTGAGGACAGGAAGAATGGAGCTTTTAAGTTCAATAATCTAAATGGTGAAAAGTTTGTACTTCTTAATTATCCCTAAGTCTTCTGTTGGTCTAGATATAACTCTAATAGGTGGATAGACATATGTGTAGTGATACCACATGTTTGCACATCCATTCTGGGATTATTCTGATAACCTAGGAGGACAACTTGAAACCTAATCAAGATTAATAATTTTGCCAATCCAATATATGTCATAACCTTAGAAAATAGTAGATACTTCTCCTTGTGAGAGTGTAATACTGACCAAGGCGAACTAGTTGAGGATTAGTAGTACTTGGGCTCCTCTTGTGTGGGCATTCGAGTGAAGGCCTAATTTTAGACAAGAAAATAAGCCTTAATAATGTCACTCTACATTTACGGTTCTTGAGATGAGAAATGTATTTGGGTACATGGATTATTATTTGAGTTGTAAAACATTTGCACTAGTGAAACAAATCATGCATGTCTTTTATGTTAAACTTAACATGTGTTATTTACTTGGTTAAAACTTCACATATAGTGTTGTTTTTTGAACCATGTGCTTATTATTTCATAATTTTGTGTATAAAATGGGAGACTTATTTTTACCCATACACATTCTCGATGGTTCCAACTTTGGAATTTGCGAACCACGATGAGAGCTGAATTGCAGGCAAGGATGCTTTGACAAATAGTGAATGAAAACTTTGTACCTCCTATAGATGAGAAGGTACTAGAAGCTTACAACACAAAGAATGAGTTGGAAACTTCCATTATTTAATGTGCAATTTTAGATGATGTGCTCCTAATAATTTTCTCTTCAACATCGATAAAGGAAGCTTGGGATAGGCTTAACCAAATCTACCTTGGTTCATATTTTTCAAGAAGGTTTACCATTCTCTAAAAGTTGCTTCAATCTCGTCAAGGGGAAAATGAAAATGTTTCCATATACTTGAATAAAATCATTGAACTAAGAACCCAACTTGTTGGTTGTGGATGCAATTGGATCAATGATGAGTTCATGGTCTTCATCATTCTTCAAAGCCTTTATTCAAAGTTTGGAAACTTTGTAACGGTTATGGAAACAAGGCTTGAGGATAAAGAAGAAGTCTTCTCCCTTGAGAACCTTTCTAGGCATATTTTGAAGCATAAGGAAACCCTTAACAATAAGGTGTTGATTTCTTCTCCTAAAGATAATAAGGTTGCTCTTGGAGCAACCAAAACTTCTTTCAAGAAGAAGTTCAACCATAAAAAAATCTTATCCTTCTTCCTTCAAAAGGTTTGAAAAAAGAGGTAATGACAACAACAGGAATAACAACAGTAGTAGGAACAATGATAACAACAACCACTTCAAGCAAAGAGATGGATAAGGTAAAGTAAATAATCCATATCCTAAGAAAACATTTGATGGTAATTGTAACTATTATGGCATCCAAGGTCACAAAGAAGTTGATTGCTACACAAAGAAAAGAGAGGAAAAGAATAAAGGTAATGGAAATGTAAAGAACTACAAAGGAAAGAATAATATTCAAGCTAGTTTTGTTGTAATGCTCTACTCCATGTCTCATACTTTTTCATCTGATTGGATTATTGACTCTGGTTTCACTAATCACCTATGCTTTGAAAAAGAAAAGTTTGAGAACTTTCACAAGTATAGAAAAGACACGATTGTGATAGGTGATAACTCCACCCTTGAAGTCTAAGGAATTAGGAGTGTGATGATTGATAGGAAGGTTCTTGATAATGTGCTCTATGTTCCTAAGCTTAGGATGCATCTTCTCTCCATGATTGAAGTTACTAGAAAAGGGTACTCTTTTGAGTTTGACTCTCAATCCTGATGCATTAAGAAAGGACTTGCCATGTTGATTAAAGGATTAGTGAAAGATGATCTCTATATTATGGATCAAGTTTTATCAAAGATGTGTTTTGCTACAAGTGTGTGTTCTAGAGGCAATCTTTGGAACCAACATTTAGGGTACCTTAACCATAAGATTATTAACGTCATGAAAGACCAAGAACTTATGAAAGGTTTGCCTTCAATTTCTCTTTCAATTGGTCTATGCAAAAAATGCATTTTTGGTAAGATGCATAGATAAAAGTTTGAAAAAGATAAGGCAACAAGAGCATCTCAACCTTTTCAACTTGTGCATTCAGATTTGATGGGTCCATTTTAGACTAAGTCACTTGGAAGAGCATCTTACGTCTTGACCTTCATTGATGAATTTATTAGGATGACCTTTGGGTATCTACTTGAGCACAAATATCAAACCTTTGAGAGTTTTAATATTTTCAAGGCCTTTGTTGAGAATCAAACTAACCTTAAAATTAAGATATTGAGATCAGATAATGGGGGAGAATATAACAACAATGAGTTCAATGATTATTATGCTTAAGTATGGAATCAAGAGGTAATTCTTTACACTCCTTAGCTGAATGATGTTACCGAAAGAAAAAATAGAATAATTATAGAAATGGCTAGATGCATGTTGGGTAATCTTCCTAGTTTCTTATGGAGTGAAGCTATGAGTACTACTATTTACACCTTAAATAGGTATCCCATAAAAGTCATTTAGGGTAAAACTCCTTTTGAGGTATGGTCAGGATGAAAACCTAACATTTCTTAGCTTAGGGTGTTTGGTTGTGAAGCATTCTCCTACATTATTTCTGAGAAAAGGAAAAAGTTAAATAAAAGAGCTAAAAATGCATCTTTTTGGGTTATGATAGTCAGCATAGAGGTTACAGGTTCTACTCTCCATCCTATAAAGTAGTGTTCATTTCAAGGGATGTAATGTTCAGTGAACTTCCTAAAGAATTTGCTTCTAATGAGGATGTTGACGATCCACAACCTCTTTAGTTTCACCTAGTTGGTTAGATTTTGATCTAGATAAGTCACCTCAGGAATAAAACTCTCCAAATCAAAGGGTAATAAGGAGCATGACCTTGAATAAATATTTATTTACCAAGATTGACAACAGCATGAGTCCTCAACCTTCAAAGAAGCTTCTAAGCATGAGTGTTGGATGGAAGCCATGAAAGTGGAGTATGAGGCGCTTATGAAAAATAAAACTTGGAACTTGGTTCCTTATCCCAATGAGAAGAATGTGATTGGAAATAAGTGGATCTACAAGGTTAAGTTTAATTCTATTAGAGATATTAAAAAATACAAGGCAAGGTTAGTAGCCAAAGGTTTTGCTTAAAAATACGATTTAGATTATGAGGAAACCTTTGCTCTTATAGAAAATGTAAGAACTAACACTATCAAGATAGTTCTTAATCCACCAAGATCACATGAAAGCTCATAAATCTATCTAACAATCTCACAAAGTAATCTCACAATGTAACACAAGATATAAGTGGTTCCTTCAACTAAGAGTACATCCATTAACTAGATCTCTCTTAATCACAAATACAACTCTCTTACAATCCTCTTACTCTTTCTCCTAACCACTATCCTCAAACATAACCTTACTCCAAAAATTGGTGTGTAATCACAAAGAGGGAGCCTTCTATTTATAGGCCAAAATCTCTCTTTAAATCACCTTTTTATCTAATGTACAAAAGCATGACATGCACATCCTTTTACCCAAGGGGCATGCTCATGACATGGAGTGTAGGATAAGTTACATTATCATATTCACTTAAATACTTAAGGTATCAAATGATACCCTTAAGTATT